>Ga0255751_10000023_pt1 | contig 135181 bp, 132 predicted proteins | sample 071ome_20_FD_179951 | JGI IMG/M metagenome (GOLD analysis project Ga0255751, IMG submission 179951) | Coastal salt marsh microbial communities from the Groves Creek Marsh, Skidaway Island, Georgia - 071412BT metaG (version 2) | ecosystem: Environmental > Aquatic > Marine > Intertidal zone >... | reverse complement strand
CTGTGCTGGTGTAGTCTAAAACGGCAGCCACGGTCACATTTCCGTAGCGCTCTTCTTGAAGAGTTACATTGTTCATAGACCAGTCTGCGGTAGGCACACTACCCACAGGACCCATAGATACAATTTCTTCAGTGCCATCAGCATAGGTTAGTTTAAGGTGAACACTGCCGCCGTGCGCTGTGGGGAGGCTAATGTCAAATTTAAGCACATCGCCGCAATAGACTTTGCCATAGTTCTCTTCATTTTGTGTAACATAGGAGGTTTCATCTGTTGAGCGTACTTGATAGCTAATGGTGGCAGATGATGTTTCTGTACATGCTTCAAGCAAATCATAGGTTAGTTCCTCAGAGCCGGTGTAGCAAGTATGCGAGACGGTAAGCGTAACAGCATTATCTGTTGACACATCGATCCAGTTAAGGGGGCCAGATCGTGTCAGATTAACTTCCCATTCTGAAAAAGTTTGTGTAGTCAAATCAATGGACGATAAGGCACTGGTGGTTACAGGCGTCATACCAATAACTTGTGCATTTCCATCATGATCGGTCATGACTAACTCTACAGGGGCTAAAACTGCTCTGCCCATAGCGGCAGTAACTTTAATATTTTCGTCACAACTAATGGAATTATTGTCATTATCCGAGCTCAATTCAATAGAAGTGATTTCTGTAATACAGATGTTTGGAAAAAGAGTGTCATCGCCTAAAATATCAACCACATCTTTTTGAAATTCTTCTAAAACACCTAATGACAAAGAAGCTTGCTCAAGGAGCGTTCCTGAAACATCCCTTGTGGGAGAAAGAAGGCCATTTTCTGTTAAAGGCACATCCAAAGTAGTGTTGGAAAGACTAAAATCCACTAGGGTTGAAGACAAATCCGATGAATTTGAAGAGGGGAATTCCATAGAAATGTCAAAGGAGCCGTTGGCATCGGTTCCAAAGTCACTAGAACTCATGGTCATGTTTACAATTGGAAAATCTTCTGAAGAAAAATCTTCACTTCGATCTTCTCCCAGCAATAAGCCAAAAATCATTTCAAATTCTTGCGGAGAGGTTGGATCAAGAATTCCAAAAGCCGCCGTGCTAAGTTCGGTTGCATCTATAGTTGAATCCTCAGAGTTTACCAATATAAAGTTTAGGGCATAGTCGATGATTAAATACAGATCTGCAGTAGAATTTTTCTTTAAAAATGAAGCATTGTTGGTAGGGCCTAAATTCCATGATCCAATCATTTTCTTTCCAGAGGCATAATCAAAAGTGACGTCTAGAGTGGTGGGCGCATCAATGGTTATTTCTTTGATTAAAGTATTGTCACTGACAGCTTTATTCCACCAATAAAAGTCCCAATTAGAATCGGGAATTGGTGTTAATTTAACTGTAGTACCCCCTTCATAATCTGTGCCTTTTGAACTGTTGATAATTTCTTCTTTAACTTCCCCCTTACCTATAATGTTAATGGTTAGGGCATATTTTGATTTTTCAAAATTTGCAGTTAATTGTTGATCTGAATTTACCGTTATGGTTATTGGGTTTTGAGTAGACCCATTAGACCAAGAAGTAAAAGCATAGCCACTATTTGGAGTAGCGGTTAAAGTAACTTCAGAACCCGAATTGAAAGTACCCCCTGAACTGCTCACTGATCCACCTTCTTCAGCAGAAACTACTAACTGATAGGAAACAGTTGGCATTTCTGGATTCTCGTCTTCTTTAACACAAGAAAATATTAATAAAGTAAATAAGCTAATAAGGATAGAGAGTTTTCTGTTTTTCATGATTTATAAATAAATGATAATGTCTAATTTAAAAAAAAAATTATTTCATGGTCATTTGAACTGGAAAAAAAGAAAGCACTTTAGGAGCAAAAAATTACACCTCCTAAACTCTCTTTCCTTTACATTCATAATATTTTTAAGTCTACCACTAAAATCATCTCTTTTCCACATTCCATAATCAACACCATTTTCCTTTACACATAAAATCTCATTTTTTAGAATATCAAAACTTTTTCTAAAATCACTTTTATACTCATCAACTCTTACATTATCCCATTCTTTTTCTAAACTTCTTAACTTCCTTTTACTGATAAAACCATAATCCTTTCTTTCAAAATCTCTTTCTATTTTACTACTCAATCTTTTTTCAACTAATCTTTTTAATCCTTTTTCATTATCATCAATCCATAAACTCTTACTACACTCAATCTCATATCTAATAAAATCATCATCATTTATAATCTTCTCTAACCTATTATCTAAATACCTAATCAGTTTACTATTTCTTATATAAACTACTCTTCTATAACATTCATCACTAAAAAAATCTTCTCTTAACCTATATAGAAAAACATCTTTCCCATACCTACTTACCTTTCCAAACTTCCTTTCAACTACTCCAATCTTTAATAACTTATTCAGTCTTTCTTTATATACATTAACACCTAAAAGTGATTCAATCTCTTTACTTTCAACAAATACCCATTTATCATTATTTCTCCTTTAATCTCAATACACTTTTTATATATCAGAAATAAAAACTTACCAATCCTATCAACTAAACTATATTCAAAATCTTTCTGTATTTGTCTATCATCATATACACTAAACTCATATCTAATATATTTCTCAACTATTTCATATTTAATCTTATTTCCAACCCATTTACCACTATCCTCATTCCAATATCTACCATTACCATTTATAACTTTATAGTCATTCATCTTATTTACTTCATCTTTTTCATACCAACTATACTCCATAAACTGTATATTTAATAAACTAAAACAACAATAATATCATTATTCATAAAAATCATATAATAGAAATGTTTACCTATTCTTATTCTATTCTACATACCCTTTCTACTATACCTTTCTAATAACACTTATATAATATCATTATTCATAAAAATCATATAAACCTAATCTGTAAAAAATCATTTCTAACAGTGAAAAAATCTGAATCTAAATAATACCTATTAACACCAAAAAAAACCTCTTAAAACCTTTCTAAATAAGGATTTTACCATCATCAATGAGTATTTCATTACCATTATATTTCACAACAATATCAAACAGATATAAAAAGTTAAATACATCTTTATATATCAAAGTAGGGGTATTCACCCATTTAAACCCTGCATTTTATGTAGGGTTTTTTATTGTTACAAATTCAATTCTTTAGATAGAGAAACTCCTCAAGGCCTAGACCAGCGTGCGCTTTTAACATTAACAAAAGAAATCTTAACCGGTTTTGTCAACTACATTATTTCCTCAAGTTCTTCAGAACGCAATAGAGTTTAAATTTCATTTTTTCAGTGGCAAAGGCGAAAACAAAAACAGTATAAAATGCATCACCTTGCTTTAGGAGGACACTGAAAATAGGCCACAATTAAATTTTTTAACACTTTTTTTTAATTAATAAGTGTAACGAAACAACTAAACCTTCGTCTTATAAGTAATTAGGTTTGTGTTAGATGACCTGCCCTCACTTCTTTTTCATTTTGATAGGGATTTTTGGTTAATCATTAATTGTGTAATTCAAGGGGGCAGGTTTTCTTTTGTTTGATTAAAAAACTTTAGTTTTATGCTAATTTTATATCAAACAATACCTAAATGAGTTCTGTTGCCGATCGGGTTTCTATTTTAATTATTTCTGTCATTTATCTTCTAACCATTGTCATGGGCTATTTTTTTTACGAAAGAAAGCCTGTGTCTGAGAGTCAAACTGGGCTAAATGAGCCTCGGCTTCAACACATTGTCTTGATTAAATTCAAACCTGACTTATCTGAAGAACAGCATTTTGCTATAGAAAATGCTGCCAATGCTCTCACTCAAATTCCGGGAGTATATGGCCTTACCTATGGCACCAATATTTCCCCCGAAGGTTTTGATCAAGGCTATACGCATAGCCTAACGATGACTTTTTTAACAGCAAAAGACCGGGATAGTATTTATTTGCCACACCCCATCCACCAAGAATTTGGAGCCGTGTTTGCCCCAAATGTGGCCGATTTTATCGTTTACGATTTTTGGAAATAGCCCTTTATTTAGGCTTTGATAAGCGCTTGAATTTTTTCAGACTCTTCTTCTGCTAAAGTGGCGTCTACTAAAATTCTACCGCTGTGCTCATCGGTAATAATTTTATTGCGAGATGCAATTTCTAATTGTATCTGGGGTGGAATGGTGAAATAAGAACCCCCTGAAGCACCCCGTTCAATGGGCACTATTGCCAGTCCATTTTTGACATTTTCACGAATTCGCTTATAGGCTTTTAGCAAGTGTTCCTCAATTTGACCTTCAAATTCTTGCGATTTTTCGGTTAAGATATCTTCCTCTTTTTGGGTGTCTTTTAGAATTGCATCCAATTCCCCTTTTTTCGTATCGAGGTGTTGGTTGCGCTCTGCAATTTTCTCGTTGAGTTGGCCAATGGCCTCTTGCTTGTGTTCAATAGCTGCTTTAAATTCTTTGATTTTTTTCTCAGCCAATTGAATTTCTAAATCTTGGTATTCCTGCTCTTTTATAATGGAATTATATTCCCTGTTGTTGCGAACATTTTTGAGCTTTTCTTCATATTTTTTATGAAGCTCTTTGCTTTGTTCAATTTTATTTTTCTGTTCGGCTATGGAAGCTTCGTTTTGCTCGGTTTCGCTTTTCATTTTGTCTAACCGAAGATTAAGACCAGCAATTTCATTTTCTAAATCTTCCACTTCTAAGGGAAGTTCACCACGCAAACCTCTAATTTCGTCTATGCGAGAGTCTATGAGTTGTAGGTCATAAAGGGCTCTAAGTTTGGCTTCTACGGTTGTTTCTTTCTTTTTAGCCATGTTCAAAAATAGTTAACAGGGTTGGTATTGGTGTTCGATAAAATGATTGCGAAATTAGGCAATTTTTTCTTAAGATAGGAATAGATTGCATTTTTAGTGAATTGTTCACTTTCAAAATGACCAATGTCAAGGAGCAGGATTTGTCCTTCGGATTGAAAAAAATCATGATATTTTAAATCGGCTGTCACCAAAACATCTGCCTTACACCTTTTAGCGGCTGCAATTCCAAAGCTTCCTGAGCCTCCTAAAACGGCTACGCTATGAATTTTTTTTACCCCCAATTCACTATGCCGAATAAAGGGGGTTTGCATTTGTGTTTTCACAAACTTTAGAAAAGCCTTGGGCTCCATTGGAGTTGGCAATTCTCCCACCATACCCATTCCAATCTCCAGATTGACATTGTCAGTACTATAAATTTCATAGGCCACTGTTTCATAAGGATGTGAAGCCAATAAATTTTCTATTACTTGTTGTTCTTGGTGGGCTTGAAAAATTACCTGAACTTGTTTTTCTTCCACTATTGTTTTTTCCAAGGGTTTGCCCAAAGTAGGATTGCTTTGCTCATTACCCCTAAAACTACCAAAGCCCTCCACCACAAAACTGCACTGTTCATAATGACCTAAAGCACCAGCACCTGCTGCATAAAGAGCCTCTAAAACCTCTTTTTCGTGAGCCTTGGGCACATAAGTAACTAATTTTTTTAGAGTTCCCTTTTTAGGAAGTAAAATTTTGGTATTCAGCAACTGCAACTGCGATGCAATTTGCGCATTCACACCTTCTTTGTGATTGTCTAAAGCAGTATGCAGCGCAAAAATAGCAATGTTGTTTTGGATGGCCTTGCAAAGGGTTCGTTGCACATAATCTTCATCCGTCAATTTTTTGAGGCCCTTAAAAAGGATAGGGTGAAAACTCACAATGAGATTGCATTTTTTTGCAATTGCTTCTTCAACTACCGATTCTAAAGTGTCAAGCGTAATTAAAACCCCTGTGCAGGTTTGTTCTGCCTGGCCGGTGAGGAGCCCAACATTATCAAAATCTTCGGCATAAGACAATGGAGCCCATTGGGTTAGAAGTGTTGTAAGCTCTCGAATGGTCATCTCTTGTTTTGCTAGTTGTCCTACAAATATAGGGCATTGTGATGGGAATCTTAAAGTCAAATTTGGAAGAGCTCCCATAAAATTTATTTATCTTCCCAAGCGTATGAAAAAACTGCTTTTTCCACTAGCATGGGGGTTTGGTTTGGCGCTACGAATCAGACATTTTTTATTTGATAAGGGAGTCTTTCCTATTCATAAATTTCCAGTAAAAACCATAGGTGTAGGAAATTTAGCTATGGGTGGAACAGGAAAATCGGTAGTGGTAGAGGTACTTTTAAAAGGGTTTAAAAAAGGTCAAAATCTGGCTGTTTTAAGTAGGGGGTACAAAAGAAAAACAAAAGGATTTATGCTGGCTAATGCCACAAGCACAGCCCAGTCTATAGGTGATGAGCCCTATCAGTTTTTTCAAAATCATCCAGAGGTGCAGGTTGCGGTTTGCGAGCAACGAGCAAAAGGAATTCATGCCCTATTGCAACAGAAAAATCCTCCAACGGCCATAATTTTGGACGATGTCATGCAACACCGTTGGGTGGAGGTAGATCTTTTATTGTTAACCACCACTTTTGATGCCCTATATACTGAAGACAGCCTATTTCCTGTAGGCACTTTGCGGGATTTAAGGCAGCAGGCCAAACGTGCTCATCTTGTTTTAGTCACAAAATGTCCACAAAATTTAACAGCTAAGGATGCTGCAGAAATCAACCAGAGACTGGCCTGTAGTCCTTCACAAAAAATATTTTTCACCACGATTGCTTATGGCTCCAAAGTTTTGAGTGCTACTAGAACAATGGAATTAGCAGATTTTATAAAAAAGCCTTTTGTGTTGGTAACTGGCATAGCAAAACCTAAACCATTGATTGATTTTTTAACAGCATTAGGTGCTAAATTTGAATGGCTAAATTACCCAGATCATCATTCTTTTTCCAAAAGAGATTTGAAGAAAATTCAAAACAGTCAATACTCCACTATTTTAACAACAGAAAAAGATTTTGGAAGACTATCACCTAGGCTATCTGAATCCTCTGTTTATTATCTCCCCATTGGCTTGTCTTTTCTTTTTGAAGAAGAAGCTGCTTTGTTTGAGCAAACGCTTAAAAGATTTTTAGCGACTTAATGAATGTGTTTATGGGCCTTGTAGGAAGAACGAACTAGGGGTCCGCTTTCCACATGAATGAAGCCCAAGGACTTGGCATATTGAGCGTAGTCTTCAAATTGCTCGGGGGTTATAAAATCTTGAACCGGAAGGTGTTTTTTAGAAGGCTGAAGATATTGACCAATGGTCACCACATCTACTTTGGCATTTCGGAGATCTTGGAGCGTTTCTAAAACTTCTTCTTTGGTTTCACCAAGCCCCAACATGATGCCAGATTTAGTTCTGTTCACCCCTTGGTTTTTTAAATAGGCTAAAACTTCAAGGCTCACATCATATTTTGCCTGTACTCTCACTTTTCGGGTAAGTCTGCGAACGGTTTCTACATTGTGTGAAACCACCTCGGGCGCCACTTCAATGATACGGTCAAGATTTCGTTTGTTGCCCTGAAAATCGGGGATAAGTGTTTCTAGGGTGGTGTTGGGGTTCATTCTTCTCACGGCATTTACCGTTTCGGCCCAAATAATGGATCCCATGTCTTTAAGGTCGTCTCGGTCTACAGAGGTAAGCACAGCATGCTTAATTTTCATGGTTTTGATGGATTGAGCTACCTTTTCGGGTTCTTCCCAATCAACGGCTCCAGGTCTCCCGGTTTGAACACCACAAAACCCACAAGATCGGGTGCAAATATTACCCAAAATCATGAAAGTAGCTGTGCCTTCAGCCCAGCATTCACCCATATTGGGACAGCTTCCAGAGGTACAGATAGTGTTGAGATTATAGCGGTCTACAAGCCCCCTGAGTTCCGTATATTTTTTTCCCGTGGGGAGTTTTACCCGAATCCAATTAGGTTTTTTTTGAACTGTTTTTTGTTCTTCCACCAACGCCATAAATCAACTCTTTTGGCAAAGATAGCAAACTAAGTTAGCAGTCCCAAAAGATAATAGAGCGTGAAACCGGTCAAAAACAGAAGTCCTACTTGAGCAAGCCTTTTGTTGTTGTTGCTTGGTCTTGCTTCTGTGGGCATTTGAGCTCCAAAACACAGTTTATAATTTAAAAAAGCATAGAGCGGTGTGGTTAAAAAAGATAAAACAGTGGCAATTTGAACAAGCAAAAACATTTCAGAGCGTAAAAAAAGAAAAATTAGTGCTGTGCCGGTGGCCAGAAGAAGCAGCCAAAGAACATAATGTTGCGATTGTTTTTTCTTAAACAGTAGCGAAAAAGTTTGGCTCATACTTCGGGGGGAAGCATCTAGGGTGGTGATGGAGGTGCTAAACATGGTGGTGAAGGCCGCCAACGCAATAATCCAATAGAAGCCTTGCCCAAAATTGGTGGTATAGAGCCCAATGAGTTGTCCGGCAAAAGTAGTGCCATTGCTAGAAAAGCTAGCGCCCGATTGATGCATCACCAAAGCGCCTAGACCCAAAAAGCAAAAGGCAAGTACAAATGTGCCTAGATAACCTACATTAAAATCAAAAAGGCTTTCTTTTAGATCCATTTTTTTGGTTTTATTCTTTTCTAAGGTCCAAATGGAATGCCATATGGAAATATCGAGTGGAGCGGGCATCCACCCCATAAATGCAACCAAAAAAAGTAATTCGCTTCCCTGAGGAAAAACCTGAGACCAAGGGAGTGCAGCCGCGGAATTAAAATAGGCAAAACTAAAAGAGGCTATGGAGCAAATAGCCATAACGGCCATAATGATTTTAATAAACCGATCAAGTAGCTGATAGCGGCCAATAATGAGCAACAGGGTACATAGAACGGTTATTAGTATACTCCATGTCACGATATTATCGGTGAGGCCAAAGAGTTGGGCAGCTAGTCCGGCGGTAACCACCGTAACAGCCGTTTGAATGGTGAACATGGTAACAAAATTCAACACAAAATAGACCCATAAATAACCTTTGCCAAGGGTATAGTAGCCCTCTAAAAGTGATTTGCCAGTGGCTATAGCATAGCGAGGACCGGCTTGAAAAAAAGGATATTTGAAAAGATTGGTGAGCACCAAGGCCCATAAAAGTCCCCAGCCAAAATCAGCTCCTGCCCGAGTTGATTGCACCAAATGGGAAACCCCTATGGCAGCTCCTGCAAAAAGAAGTCCAGGGCCAAGTTTTGAAAATTTAAAGCGTATCATCAATAAGGGCTTGTGCTAACATTTTTTTGGCTCTAAAGAGGCGCACTTTAACTAAATTAGGAGATAAATTTAATTTTTTTTCGATTTGCGTATAATTTAAGTCCTCAAAATAGCGCAATTGTAAAATGGTTTTATAAGCCTTTGGTAAACTTTTAATACAATGAAGCAGTTTTTCAGACTGTTGATTTTGTATCAATAAATCTTCAGGAGAAGGAGAAACCCGCTCATGATGCTGTGCCAGTAGCTCTAGGTTTTCTGTAGCAGGGATAGGATTTTTTTTTGTTTTTCGAATTTGGTCAATCTGATTGTTTTTGGCAATGGTGATCAACCAAGTTTTAAAACTATAGGAATGTTTGTAGCTTTGAATGTTGTCAAACGCTTTGGTAAACGCCTCCACGGCCAGTTCATCGGCTAATTGTTCGTTTTGAGTGCGCTGAAAAAGAAATCCAAAAACATATTCCCAATGGGTGTCAAACAGCACGTTAAAAGCTCTTTGATCTCCCTCTTGTGCACGTGTAATTGATTTGTTTAGTTCCCCGCGGTCCATAGCCTAAGGTCGCTAGTTATGAGAAGGGCTAGGGGTGCAGTTTTGTTCTTCTGGTTTTTTTCCGCAAAGACTACAAGGTTCACCTTCTTTATTCAAAAAAGGACTTTGACTGGCGCAAGTGCCTGAAAAGGATCCTTCTTTTTTGGCCCAAATTTTAATCGCTATGCCTGCAAAGGCTAGAGCTAGCAAACCAAAAGTTAAAAGAAACAATTGCATGCCTCAAAAGTAATCATTTTTATTCTGATAGAATAGCAGAAAAAAGCCTAAAAACGTAAGAAATGGACTACAGACTTGTTTGGTGGTGATATGCCTATCATTCTAGATAAAAAACCATTAATTACCCAATCTAGTAGGTTAATTAATGTTTCTTAGGGTACCCTTAAAAAAGAGTGGCGCTGTGTTGCCAACTCAACCGAATAAAAAACACCAAATAAATAATAGCTAACAAGAGTTTGAGGAAAGAACCGGTTAAAAAACCAACCACTGCACCTACAGCAGACCGCATTGATTTTTTAAATTCTTGATTTCCCCAAAAGCCACCTATGAAGGCCCCTAAAAAAGGGCCAATTAACAAACCTAAGGGCCCTAAAAACAGGAGGCCTACCACCAAACCAATCACACTTCCAATCACACTATTCCGATCGCCCCCAAATTTCTTTACGCCCCAAATGGAAATAAATTGATCTAAAACAAAAACCAACAAGGCCACCAAGAATGTGCTAATAAGAAAGACATAATTGAGGGGAACGGCCTGGGTTATATAAAGCAATAGTAAACCTACCCAAGAAGTTAACGGCCCCGGGAGGATAGGCAGAACACTTCCTGCAATTCCCAACAGCATAAAAAAGGAGGCTACAATAAAAAGCAAGAGGTCCAAAGAGATGGTTTTAGTAGCAAGGTACTAAATTGAATCAAAAAATAATTGTATTTTTAGGATATAATTAAAGTACCATGAACTTATTAAAAATAAACTTAACCGCATCATTTTCAGTATTCTATCTTCTAGCAACAGGCTGCTTCTTTTTTGAAGACACCAAAGTGTCTCAAGCTGAAATTAAAAAATCATCTTCTTGGAATGAAGCAGACCAACCGCCTAGTTTTGAGCCCTGTGCAGACCTTGACACGGAGGCTCAATGGACCTGCTTTGAATCGGAAGTGAGTGGGGCTATGCGTCTCTATTTTGAGAACAATCCTCTAACGTCTCAGCAAAGCCTTGAGGAAGAAATTAATATATCACTGATTGTGAATAAGGAAGGGCGTTTTACCCTAGAGGAAGCCCTTATTTCCAATGTTTTGCGCAACAATATTGACGGACTAGAGGATGCTCTATATGATGCTGTTGCAAGCCTACCAAAGGCCCAACCCGCCATTAAAACCAATGTGGGAGAACCCGTAGAAATTAAATTTCAATTGCCCCTATTGATACAAGCAGCACCCGTTTCAAAATGAAAACGGATCGTATCATTTTGGGCATAGATCCCGGTACTACCATTATGGGATTTGGCTTAATTCTAGTTAAGGATAAGCAAATGGAATTGCTTCAATTTCAAGAACTAATTTTAAAAAAATATACCGATCACTATTTAAAATTAGAGCAAATATTTAAACGAACTATTCAAATTATTGACGAACATCATCCTGATGAAATTGCCATTGAAGCCCCTTTTTTTGGTAAAAACGTCCAATCCATGTTAAAGTTAGGTAGGGCGCAAGGGGTGGCAATGGCTGCAGGTTTATCCAGACAAATTCCGATAACAGAATATTCGCCCAAAAAAATCAAAATGGCCATCACAGGCAATGGAAACGCCAGTAAAGAACAAGTGGCCAAAATGTTGCAGCAACTCTTGACTATTAAAGAATTACCTAAAAATTTAGACGCAACAGATGGGCTTGCCGCTGCGGTATGTCATTTTTTCAACGCCGGTAAAGCCAATACACAAAAGAGCTATTCCGGTTGGGCATCTTTTGTGGCTCAAAATCCCAAAAAGGTCCACACCTAGGGGTCATGGCGGGAATCTATATTCATTATCCCTTTTGCAAGCAAGCTTGTCATTATTGTAATTTTCATTTTTCTACTCAATTGAAGCAGCAGGATAAGATGTTAAAAAGTATGCTGGCTGAACTTGAACTGCAATCCTCCTTTTTGAAGAAACCCCTAGAGAGCATATATTTTGGTGGTGGTTCTCCCTCATTGCTTAGTCCGAAAGTCATTGAACAATGGTTGTTGAAAATTGACCAACTTTTTGAAATACAAACTCCTATAGAAATTAGTTTGGAGGTCAATCCTGATGATGCTAGCCCTACCTATTTGAAAACGTTGAAGCAGGTGGGCGTTAACCGCATTAGCTTGGGTATACAATCTTTTCAGCAGAAGCATTTAGATGTAATGAATCGATTGCATAATGCTGCACAAGCAGAGCTTGCTTTAGAACATACCGCAGCACTTTTTGATAATTTTTCAATTGACTTGATCTATGGCATGCCCCAAAGCACCCTTGCTTCTTGGGAGGAGGATATTGATAGAGCCTTGCAATACAAGCCTATGCATCTTTCTGCCTATGCCCTAACCGAAGAACCCAAAACGGTATTGGCACACCAAGTGAAAACAGGAGAGGTTATCCTCTTAGAGGAGGAACTTGTCAAAGCACAATTTGACCATTTGGTGCAGCGATTAACACAACAAGGCTATAATCATTATGAGGTTTCTAATTTTGGAAAACCAAATTATTATGCTGTGAACAATTCAAACTATTGGAAAGGAAAGGCCTACTTAGGCATTGGTCCCGGAGCCCATAGCTTTGACGGGATAAACACCAGAAGTTGGAATGTGTCTAACAACCCTCTCTATATGAAACAAATACAAGAGGGTCTTTTGCCTCAAGAATCGGAAACACTTTCTCAAAAAGATTTGTTTAATGAATATATTATGACGGGCTTACGCACCCAATGGGGGGTTTCTTTACATGCTATAAGAACACGCTTTGGCCCCCATTTTACAGCTTATTTAGAAGAGCAAGTGACCCCACAATTAGTTTTGCAGAATGTTTTTTGGGATGGCGATATTCTCAAAATAAGCCAGCATGCTCGTTTTCTCTCTGACGGTATAGCTTCCGATTTATTTTTGCTTTAATATTCTCTTTTTAAAGCAGCAAAGTGCAAGTAAAAATGACAAATGGTTTCAATCCCTTTAAAAAAATTAAACAACCCAAAATGTTCGTTGGGGGAATGGATAGCATCGGTGTCTAGACCAAAACCCATCAGGATTGACTTTAGCCCCAACTCTTTTTCAAACATGGGCACTATAGGAATGCTGCCGCCGCCTCGGTGTGGAACAGGCGCTTTGCCAAAAGAAGCGCTGTAGGCTGCTTCGGCAGCTTTATAGGCCAGGGTGTCAGTAGGGGTCACATAGGCCATACCACCGTGGTGCGTAGTGACAGAAACCGAAACACTTTCAGGAGCTAATTGTTGGAAATAGGAAGTAAAAAGCGCACTGATTTTTTCCCATTGTTGATTGGGCACCAAGCGCATCGATATTTTGGCATAGGCCTTGCTTGGAATAACTGTTTTTGCACCTTCACCAGTATAGCCACCCCAAATTCCATTGACGTCTAAAGTGGGTCGAATGGAACGTCGCTCTTCGGTAGAAAAGCCCTCTTCCCCTCGGGTTGCTGAAAGCCCTATGTCTTGTTTAAAAGAATTTTCATCAAAAGGCACCTCGGCTAAAAGTTCCCGTTCTTTTGCCGAAAGGGCCAAGACATCCTCATAAAAACCGGGAATAGTAATTTGACCCTTCTCATTGGTCAATTTCGCAATCATTTCACACAGCACGTTTATGGGGTTAGCCACAGCTCCACCATAGAGACCCGAATGAAGGTCACGGTTTGGCCCGGTAACACAAACTTCCATATAACTCAAACCTCTTAGTCCTGTTGTTATGGAGGGTGTGTCACGAGAAATAATTCCAGTGTCGGAAATGAGAATTGTGTCTGCCTCTAGTTTTTGTTTGTTGTTTTTGACAAAGGTTTCCAAATTATTGCTACCCACTTCTTCTTCCCCTTCAATCATAAACTTAATGTTGCAAGGAGGAGGTGTGTTAGTTGAAAGGAGTGTTTCCAGTGCCTTAATATGCATAAAAACTTGTCCTTTGTCATCGCAGGCACCTCTGGCAAACAAAGCCCCTTCAGGGTGTAGGGGGGTGGTTTTAAGGGTGGGTTCAAAAGGGGGGGTGTCCCATAGGTCTAGTGGGTCTGGAGGTTGCACATCATAGTGTCCATAAACCAAAACAGTGGGGCAATGCTGGTCCAGATGATAAGAGCCATACACTATGGGGTGTCCTTTGGTTTCAATCAATTCGGTTTGCTGACACCCTGCTTTTTGGAGAGCTTGTTTTGTCCATAACGCAGCTTCTCTAACTTGATCTTGATATTGGGGGTCTGCACTGATAGAGGGAATACGCAAAAATGATTTTAATTCCTCTATAAAAATCTCTTGCTGGGCTGTTAATTTCATTTTAATTTTTTAAGACTTTAAAAATACACAATGTATTTTTCATTCTGGTCTCCTATTTTTTGGGAAACTTAATTATATTTGTCGACCCTAACGCGGGTGTGGTGAAATTGGTAGACACGCTAGATTTAGGATCTAGTGCTTCACGGCGTGGGGGTTCGAGTCCCTTCACCCGCACTTTTTTAAACTTCAGACTCTTTTTGAGTCAACGAATTCCGGAGAGCGGAATTCCTTTCATTTCCGTTTAGTGTTTTCGATATTGCATAAACAAGTTGAGCTTGATGTCATCTAGCCCATTATCATCAAAAGGATATTCCATTTGATCTTGAATGTTGTAGAGAGAGATGAGGATAAATTCACTCAATATTAGAATAAAATAGGTGAGCCATTCTGGATTGTCAAACCCAATTTTATTGATGATAGAAGGGGTATAAATCAACGGAAAGATATAGATAAAAATCAAACAGTAGGCCTTTAAACTAATGGGCGTCCTGTGATTGTGAACTCCAATTAAATTATCTGTATTCTTAGAAACTTCATTAATAAAACGCACTAAACGAGGAAGAGACGATTTTCGGATCAATGCAGTATTTTCATCCAAAAAATCATAAAGTCCTTGAATTTTTTGATCTAAGGTTTCAGCACTCGTTTTTTCAGATCTTAAATAGGCCAATAACTCATTTTCAACCTCTAGAACCACATTGGAAGCTTCTTGGCTTTTGGCTTCATTTTCTTTTAAGCTTGATTGAAAAAGGTTGGAAACAGTTTGCAATCCTGCTCTAAAGCCACTCAAAAACTGTAAGGCCTTTTCTCTTCTTTTAAACGCTCCACGGATGGTGAAAACTAAAGGAAAGATAATGGCAATGCTAATCAAGGTGAGGTCAATATTATAGACAATATCAAATCTGTAGGCAACAAAGGGAATAGCTATAGAGATGAAAAGCGTGATAAACGTTCTAAAATTTATTATGGTGAGATATCTTGACATAGTTTAACTTATTCAATATATTTAACAAAACTAAAAAATTGAAAGAAAGAAACTTAGCTTTTTGGCTCTTTTTGTTCATGGGGGTATTTCTTAACGCACAACAATTTCCAACCCCCGATCTATTGTTTTATGAAACAGACCCCTTAGAAGTGGTACTGGAATTTTCTTCTGAAGAGGTTAGAAAAAACACGAATGACTCCACTTTAATACAACTCCCACTGTTGTATTATCACGAAAATAAATGGGATACTCTTAACGTTGCCATTCGGGCGCGAGGCAATTTTAGGCGCTCTACCTGTTTTTTTCCACCCATCAAAATGGAAATCAAAAAAGAGGAACGAAAGGGTACATTATTTGAAAACTACAAGAATACCAAAATTGTTTTTCCTTGTTTAATACAAGAGGAAATGAATGATAATGTATTGCAAGAGTTTATTGCCTACAAACTTTTTGAACGTATTTCGCCCTATCATTTCAGGACGAGGGCTTTACGAATAAACTATACCGATTTAAAAGACGGGTCTAAGCAAAACTACCAAGTAAGAGGGTTTCTCATTGAAGACGATAGTAGGATTGCCAAACGAACTAATAATGCTACAGTTTATAAAAAATACATTCATCCCAAGGCCTTAAATGCTGAAGGAGCAATTCAAAATTCACTTTTTCAATATTTTTTGGGTAATACAGATTTTTCAATGGCCTATCAACACAACGGCAAACTCATTCAAGTGGGTGAAGCTGTGGTTCCGGTGCCCTATGATTTTGATATGAGTGGCTGGGTGAATCCGAGTTATGCGGTAGCGAACACCGCTTTAGGAATCAATACCGTTCGAGATCGAGTTTATAGAGGCTACACCCGAGACCTTGAGGTGATGCAGAAGGTTAGGAATCAATATTTAGAAGCAGCACCCGATTTTTATGACATCATCAGTTGTTATGAATCTGAATTTGACCAGCCTGAAGAATTTGAGCATTTAATGGCCTATACTCGTTCTTTTTTTGAGACTTTGGCCAATGATGCGTTATTTCAAAAAGAAGTAATCGAAAAAATGAGAGCACGTTAATTGAGACGTAAACTAGCGCTCATTTTATGAAATATTTCGGTGTTTTCATAAATGCCATTAAACTGTTCTGCAGTGGGGCCATAGCTGAACACAGGAACCATTATGCCGCTGTGCCCTGGTGTAGAAAAAGATGTTTTAACTCTTCCCTTAGCCACATTGCCCCCCGTAATTACAAGTCCACCTGTTTCGTGATCTCCCGTGACAACCACCAAAGTATTTTTATTTTTTTTGGCAAAATTAAGAGCAGTTTGAACGGTCTGATCAAACTCCTTAAACTCTGAGAGCACCACACTAATATCGTTATCATGTCCTCCCCAATCAATTTGAGATCCCTCAACCATCACAAAGAAAGGCGCTTGGTCGGCTTCAAATTTTGTTAAGGTTGCAGCTAACATTGCAGGCAATTCAGGTTTTCGATTTTCCTTTTTCTTAATGGGGTCTTCATAAGCTGTCAAAAAGCCAATTTTAGCAGCTTCACTGGCTTCAAATTCACTTAAGTTGTTTACATATTCTCTCGTAGAATCTTCTTCTATAAGATTTCGATTATCTTCTCTAGCCACGAAAAATTTTTGCCCTCCACCAATAAAATAGTTTACTGCGCTTGTTGCAAGTTGGTTGGCAATTGCTTCATATTGATAGCGGGAATCTACTTTGGCATAGAAGGATGCGGGCGTGGCATGTACTATGGTTGAAGTGGCTAAAAGTGCTGTCTTATAGCCCTTTTCCTGACACAATTCCAGTACCGATTTTAGAGGTCTATTTTGAGCATCCATTCCAATAACTTTATTATTTGTTTTTTCTCCACAAGCCATTGCAGTTGCACTGGCGGCAGAATCAGTCACCAAATTGTCATTGGAATGTGTTTTAGATAAACCAATATAGCTAAAGCCTTCTAGAGCAGTTTGGTTGTTGTTGACATAATTACCGGCACTAATTTGAGGCAAGCCGGTTCCATCTCCAATTAAAAAAATAATGTTAAGGGGGGTGTCATTTTGTGCCCAAACCTGATATAGAGAAAGAAATGAGAGAATCGAAAACAAAATACTTTTTGAGAAGTGCATGGCGCCAGAATATTTTTAAATGTCAAATATAGTTTTTATTTATGCTGGCCTGAAAAAAACTTAACTTGATAAAAAGGACTCTAAAAAGGAAAGACTTTTTTGGGTAGCTCCGCTGTGTTTTGCTACATAATTTTGATTGATTTGCTTAATGCGATTGTATTCTTCTGGACTAACCGCCTCAAAAGCAGCTTTAAATTGGACTTCATTATGAACTGAAAACACCCCTTTTTGTTCCACCAAATCTTCCGCTTCTATAAAGTTTTGGTAATTTTTACCGATAAAAACCGGAACACCATATACCACAGCTTCTAGAATATTGTGTAGTCCTTTTGTTCCCATGCCTCCCCCCACATATGCCCAATGTGCATATTGATAGAGCTGCGCCAAAAGGCCTATAGTATCTAGTATTAAGACTCTTTTTTGACAGTCTTTCGCAAGGTCAAACGTGCTCCATAATGCAGGTTCATCAGCAAGCTGCATTTTTAATTTTGCGATTGATTTTGGATGCACTTCATGTGGAGCTATAATTATTTTACAGTCTGTTTTAGTGAGTAAATAGGGAAGCAAGAGCGGATAGTCTTCAGGCCAACTGCTGCCCAACACAAATGCTTTTTTTTGTTCTAAAAAAGCGGCCACTTCAGGAAGGGGTTGAGCGTTTTGGGTATGATGTAACACCCGATCCATTCTCAAATCGCCCACTCGAACGAGCTTTTTAAAACCTTGTTGTTGCAAAAGTATTTCCGACTGCTGATCCACTACTAAAAATCCATCTAAATTTCTCAGGAGTTGGAGCATCCACTTTCCATAGCGTTTAAAAAAGAATTGAGAGGGATAAAAGCGTCCACAAAGTGAAAAGGTAGGAATAGAGGCTTGTTTAAGTTGTTGAAGGGTGTTGGGCCAAAATTCATATTTAACGAAAAATGCCAAGTCTGGATCCAAGGTTTTTAAAAATGTTTTGATACGCCTTTTTTGATCAAAGGGTAAATAGCCAATCCAATCGGCATGGGTATAATTTTTTTGCACTTCATAGCCCGAGGGAGAAAAAAAAGTGAGCGCAATCCACAAAGAGGAGTCTCTTTTTTTAAGGGTTTCAAGCAAGGGGCGGGTCAACTCAAACTCACCTAAGGAAGCACAATGAAACCACAGACAGGTTCTGTTTTCTCGAGGGGGAATTTTTTGTAAGGCTTGCCAACTTTGCATTTCTCCTACCCATCGCACTTTCAATTTTTGATTAAAAAAACGACCCACTTTCAAGAGGGGAGTCGCAATCAAGACTACAATTTGATACAGTATGAGCAAGGCGATTAATTTAAATCAAAAATAGTTTTAAACATTGGGAATGAAAAGACAAAAGCTTTTTTAAATTTACTTCAAATTATAGCTATGGATGAAATCAGAATGGTTGATTTAAAAGGGCAATATGCTTTTATTAGGGAGGAAATCCATCAAGGATTAGACCAAATTTTTCAAGACACTGATTTTATTAATGGAAAAGCGGTTGCTCAATTTCAATCTAAGTTGGAAACCTATTTGGGAGTTCGCCATGTAATTCCTTGTGCCAACGGAACCGATGCTCTACAAATTGCCCTCATGGCACTAGATTTAGCCCAAGGAGATGAAGTAATCACTGCCGATTTTACCTTTGCAGCAACCGTGGAAGTTATTGCCCTATTGAACTTAAAACCGGTGTTAGTAGACGTTGACCCAAAAACGTTTAATATCGATCCTCAGGCCGTTGCCAAAGCTATTACACCAAAAACCAAAGCCATCATTCCAGTGCATTTGTTTGGTCAAGCCGCTGCCATGGAACCGCTTTTGGCTATCGCCAAAGAACACGGTTTGTTTGTAGTAGAAGACAATGCACAAGGCATTGGTGCCACCTATACTTTTTTGGATGGTAAAAAAGTCAAAACGGGAGCTCTTGGCACTATTGGCACTACTTCTTTTTTTCCATCCAAAAATTTGGGTGCCTATGGAGATGGAGGAGCTCTTTTTACAAATGACGATGCATTGGCCCAAAAAATTAGGGGAATTGTTAATCACGGCATGTACGAACGCTATTATCACGATATAGTTGGGGTTAATTCGAGATTGGACTCACTACAAGCAGCCATTTTAACTGTGAAACTCAATTATTTAGACTTTTATAACGAAAAACGAAAAGCAGCTGCGCTAGCCTATACCCAAAGACTCAAAGATCATCCCCAACTGCTCACTCCTCACCGAGAAAAAGACTGCGATTCTCATGTTTTTCATCAATATACACTACGTCTCACCAACTCAAAACGAGATGCTTTAGCAGCTTATTTGCAGGCGCAAAAAATACCTTATGGCATCTACTACCCAGTGCCGTTGCACCAGCAAAAAGCCTATAGCCACTATGGTTTCAAAGAAGCTGATTTTTCCGTAACAAATCAATTGGTGAAAGAAGTTATTTCATTGCCTATGCACACAGAACTTTCAATCCCGCAAATTGAATTTATTTGCACTCATATTTTAAAATTTTTACAAGATGCTTAACGCACTATCTCCAAAGGTATTGATGCCTTTTTTTATCAGTCTTTTGTCAGTGATTAGTTTCGCTCAAACCACCTATCTCCACTGTGGTAATCTTTTTGACAGTGCCACCGGTAAAATGCTCAAACAACAAACTATTGTGGTAGAAGGAACCAAAATTAAACAGCTAGCAAAAGGATTTTTAACTCCCACCGACCCTACAGCCAAAATCATTGATTTATCCCAAAAAACAGTTTATCCAGGATTTATTGATTTGCATGTTCATATTGAAAGCGAAACGACAGACAAAAGCTATTTAGACAAATACGAAAAAAATCCAGAAGACCTTGCCCTAGATGGAGTGGTTTATGCTGAGCGAACGCTCATGGCTGGTTTCACATCGGTTCGTGACTTAGGAGGAAGTGGTGTCAATATTGCATTGGCAAAAGCCACCGCAGCCAATAAAATTGCAGGGCCTAGAATTTTTACGGCTGGAAAATCACTTGCCACTACGGGAGGACATGCTGATCCGACCAATGGCTATAGAAAAGATCTTAGAGGTGATCCGGGTCCGTTAGAAGGAGTGGTAAATTCTGTGGCTGAGGCCAAAGAGGCAGTGCGACATCGCTATAAAAACGGAGCACATTGGATCAAAATTACAGCTACGGGTGGAGTGCTAAGCGTGGCTAAGAATGGAGAAAATCCACAGTTTACAGAAGAAGAAATTGAAGTCATTACTCAAACGGCTCGCGATTATGGGATGCAAGTAGCAGCCCATGCTCACGGTGATGAAGGTATGCAGCGAGCTGTTAAAAATGGAGTGAAGACCATTGAACACGGCACCTTGATGAGTGAGGAGACGATGGAATTGATGAAAGACAAAGGTGTTTATTTGGTACCCACCATTACGGCGGGTAAAGAAGTTGCTCAAAAGGCAACGATTCCAGGCTATTATCCTGAAATTATTGTGCCTAAGGCCTTGAAAATTGGCAACCAAATCCAAAACACCTTTGCCCAAGCATACAAAAAAGGAGTTCCCATTGCCTTTGGAACAGATGCGGGAGTGTTTCCACACGGTCAAAATGCTTTAGAATTTTCCTATATGATTGAAGCTGGAATGCCTGTGGTTGAGGTGTTAAAAGCCGCTACTATTGTCAATGCCAAAATCTTAGCGAAAGAAACTGAATTAGGTCAAATTGCCCCAGACTTTTTAGCAGATTTAGTAGCTACTCATGATAATGCTCTCCATAATAGTGCCACGCTGCAAGAGGTTTGCTTTGTGATGAAAAACGGAAAAATTTATAAAAACAATAGAGACTAAAGCGACTCAAAAGATTGGGTTGACACGTCTCTATTTATTTTTTTGATTAGACCTTGCAAGACTTTTCCGGGTCCTACTTCAACAAATTCTAGGGCTCCATCCTCAATCATTTGAAACACACTTTGGGTCCATTTTACGGGTGCGGTAAGTTGAGTGATTAATTGGCTTTTAATACGTTCAGAATCTGTGGTAGCTTGTGCTGTTACATTTTGATAAACAGGACATTGAGGGGTGTTGAATGTCGTGTTGTCTATGGCTGTGGCAAGTTTATTTTGGGCATATTCCATGAGTGGCGAATGAAAGGCACCGCTCACGGCTAAGGGCACCACCCTTTTGGCTCCGGCTTCCGAAAGAGCTGCACTGGCTTCTTCTACGCCCTCTTGGCTTCCAGAAATTACAAGTTGCCCCGGGCAGTTGAAATTTGCTGGCACCACAAGTGCTTCTGTTTGTGTGCAAATTTCGACCACAACCTCATCTTCTAATCCCAATACGGCGGCCATGGTTCCTGGATTTTTTTCACAAGCCTCTTGCATGGCTAATGCTCGTTGGTAAACCAATTGTAAACCTGCTTCAAAAGAAAGAACTTGAGCAGCTACAAGTGCCGAGAACTCTCCGAGTGAATGTCCCGCAACCATATTGGGCATCCATTGCCCATTGGCTGTTTCAAATAATATAACCGAATGTAAAAAAATAGCCGGTTGGGTTACTTTGGTTTGTTGCAAAGCTTGGGCATCTTCTCCAAACATGATTTCGGTGATGGGAAAGCCTAAAATTTCATTGGCCTGATCAAAACGCTTTTTGGCAACAAGATTAGTTTCGTATAAATTTTTTCCCATTCCTGGAAATTGGGCTCCTTGGCCCGGAAATACAGCTGCTTTCATTGGTTAGATTTTATATAGGTGAGAAATGAAAAATTAAAGGGTTGTTGCTCTTTTTTGAAATGATCTTCACGCTGGCGTAATTCCCATTTGGAGGAATCTATTTTTGGGAAAAAAGCGTCTCCCTCAAATTCATGATGGATTCGAGTTAATTCAATTTTATCCGCATAAGGCATAAACAAAGCATATATTTCACCTCCACCTAAAATAAAGGGTTGTGGATCATCTCCAACACATGCAATAGCATCCGAGAGGGTATGCACCACTTGGGCGTCTTTAGCTTTATAGTTGGTGTTGCGTGTCAAAACAATATTGGTTCTATTGGGCAATGCTTTTGGAAGAGATTCAAATGTTTTTCGCCCCATAATTACAGCATGCCCGGAGGTCAACTGTTTGAATCGTTTTAAATCATCAGAAATATGCCAAATGAGTTTGTTGTCTTTTCCCAAAACATCATTTTGAGAAGCTGCGGCTATGAGTGTAATTTCTCTTCTATTAGCTTCCAAATTGTGCATGAATAATCTTACTTTTGAAGGCAAAAATACACTTTCTTGCGAAGTTACGATGACAGACACCTTCCCACCACTTCAAGACACCGTCTATTTTAACACAGCCTATGTGGGTTTAATGCCCAAAAGTTTGCTTGAATTTAGACAAAAACAAGATCAAAACTATTTTTTGCAAGGAGATCAATATAAAATTAATGCCTATGAAACCTTAGCGGCTAAAACCACTCAGGTAGGGGCTTTTTTTGGGGCTTCACCGCAAAACACCCTTTTGGTTTCCAATTTTTCGGAAAGTATAAGACTGGCTTTATCTTTCTTGCCTAAGGCCAAGCGTGCCCTAGTTTTTGAAGAAGACTACCCCTCTTTGACAAGTGCTATGAAAGAAGCCGGCCTAGACGTAATGCAAATGCCCATTTCAGCCAATTTAGAAGATACGATTGCCGATGCAGTTAAAAAACATAAAATTGATGTTTTAGCCCTCAGTGTTGTGCAATACATTTCGGGTTTAGAAATTGATCAACAGTTTTTGAAAGAACTTAAAAAGCAGTACCCCCAACTTTTAATTATTGGAGATGGCACTCAGTATTTAGGCACAGCCAACTTCAATTTTAATAATAGCCCTTTTGATGTTCTTGCGGCAAGTGGTTATAAATGGTTAATGGCAGGCTTTGGCAATGGGGTTTTATTTCTCTCTGATCATTATCTTGATGAGATCCAAAAAAGCTATGAGCAAATAGCCGAGCGTTTTTATGTGGGACATTTTAATATTTTGGCAACAGCTTCTTTAGCGGAGGCTATATCATACATTAAGAAAACAGGCTTTTCTGAGATGATTGCCCGTAAAGATGAACTCACACTTCAATTAAAAGAACATTTGTTGGAATTGGGTTTGTTGTCATCCTGGGTGTCTCAACGTAAAAAGCATAGCAGTATTTTTGCCATTCCAGATCAAGAGGGTCTTTTCGAGAAGATGAAAAAAAATACGATTAGCTGTGCCCAACGAGGAGGCTATATTAGGCTTTCGTTGCACTATTACAACAGCGAAAAAGACATTGAATTTTTAGTGGATTTTCTTAAAAAGAATATGCTCTAAACGGCAACTTTTCCTTTAATATGCGGATGAGGATCATACCCAACAAGGGTAAAATCTTCATAGCTAAAATCAAAAATAGATGTTATTTCTGGGTTGAGTTTCATTATAGGCAGCGGCTTGGGTTCACGCGAACATTGTTCTTGCAATTGCTCTTTGTGATTAGAATATATGTGCACATCGCCAAAGGTATGCACAAAATCTCCAGGAGCTAAATTGCAAACTTGAGCCATCATAAGCGTTAAAAGAGCATAAGAAGCAATGTTAAAGGGAACGCCTAAAAACAAATCGGCACTGCGCTGGTAGAGCTGACAAGACAGTTTGCCATCGGCCACATAAAATTGAAAAAAAGCATGACAAGGAGGTAAGGCCGCTTTTTGATTGGCCACGTTTTCACTAAACGTCAAACTCGTATCTGGCAATACGCTGGGGTTCCAGGCAGAAACTAACATTCTTCTGCTATCGGGATTGGTTTTTAGGGTGTCGATAACACTTTGAATTTGATCGATATTTTCACTGTTCCAATTGCGCCATTGGTGCCCATAAACAGGACCTAGATTGCCGTTCTCATCAGCCCATTCATTCCAAATACGCACACCGTTTTCCTGCAAATAGCCAATGTTGGTCTCGCCTCTTAAAAACCAAAGCAATTCATATATGATGGATTTTATATGTACTTTTTTAGTGGTCACTAGAGGAAAGCCTTCTGCCAAATCAAAACGCATTTGGTAGCCAAAAATACTGGTGGTTCCTGTTCCTGTGCGGTCTGTTTTTGTTGTTCCATGGGTCATCACATGATCAACTAAATCCAAATATTGCTTCATGAAATTGCTTTTTTCAAAAATAAAAGCATTCCATCAAAAAGCGCCCATGAATGGAAGGGAGTTTATCAAATAAAGATTAACAATTGTGAATTTATTTACTCTGGCGTTTTGAAAGCTCGTCACGCACCCGAACGGCTTGTTCATAGTCTTCCAAAGCAACAAGTTTATTGAGCAAATCTTTCAGTTTGTCAACGGGCATTTTGGTCAAATTTTTGGGAATGGCATTTTTTTTCGTTTGCTCGGTGACAAAATTTTGAATCCAATTGTCTTCCGACAGCTTTTTGTTTTCCTTAGCACTAAGGGCAGCCGTGAAACCGGCTTTTTTCAAAATAGAGTCGTAAGTATAAATTGGGGCATCAAAACGAAGCGCAAGAGCAATAGCATCTGATGTTCGAGCATCAAAAATTTCTTCAATTTTATCGCGTTCACAAATCAAACTGGCATAAAAAACACCGTCTACTAGTTTGTGAATAATCACCTGTTTGACATAAACATTAAAGCGTTCTGCAAAATTTTTAAACAAGTCGTGAGTGAGAGGTCTAGAGGGTTTTATTTCTTGTTCTAGTGCTACCGCAATGGCTTGTGCTTCAAAGCCTCCAATAATGATGGGCAATTTTCTGTCTCCCTCTGTTTCTCCTAAAAGTAGAGCATAGGCACCTGTTTGCGTTTCGCTGTAGGAGATTCCTTTAACCTGCAATTTTATCAATTTCATGTATTCAAAACTTATGAAACCTATTCTTCGAAAATGGGCCTCATGGACTTTTATAACGTTACAATTCTTCTTTTATTGAGTAGTCCATATTGATAATTATTAATTAAATTTGCGCTTGATCTAAAAAACCAAATGAAAACAATTCAATTTAGAGAGGCTATACAGCAAGCCATGACCGAGGAAATGCGCCGTGATGAAAGCGTATATTTGATGGGGGAAGAAGTAGCAGAATATAATGGAGCCTATAAAGCTTCTAAAGGAATGCTAGATGAATTTGGCCCCGACCGAGTATTAGATACACCTATTTCTGAACTTGGATTTGCCGGTATTGGCGTAGGTTCTACCATGACTGGTAACCGTCCTATTATTGAATTCATGACGTTTAATTTTGCTTTAGTTGGTATTGATCAAATCATCAACAATGCTGCAAAAATCAGACAAATGTCTGGTGGACAATTTCCTTGCCCCATTGTTTTTAGAGGTCCAACGGGTTCTGCTGGTCAATTGGCCGCTACCCACTCCCAAGCATTTGAAAGTTGGTATGCCAACTGCCCTGGCTTAAAGGTGGTGGTGCCCTCCAACCCCTATGATGCCAAGGGGCTTCTCAAGGCTGCCATTAGAGACAATGACCCTGTCATATTTATGGAGTCAGAACAAATGTATGGTGACAAAGGCGAGGTGCCAGAAGGAGAATATATTCTACCTATTGGAGTAGCCGAGGTGGTAGAAAAAGGAACTGATGTAACCATTGTTTCCTTCGGAAAAATCATCAAAGAGGCATTTAAAGCTGGAGAAGCTCTTAAAAAAGAAAATATTTCTTGTGAAATTATCGACCTCAGAACGGTGCGTCCTCTAGACTACGAAACTATTTTCGAATCGGTTAAAAAAACCAACAGATTAGTCATTTTAGAAGAAGCATGGCCCTTTGGCAATGTGGCAACTGAAATCACCTATCAAGCACAAAATCAACTATTTGATTACTTAGATGCGCCGGTAATTAAAATTAATACAGCCGATACACCTGCTCCCTATTCTCCTGTCTTATTAGAGGAATGGCTACCCAATTCCAATGACGTGATTGCTGCGGTGAAGAAAGTTTTGTACAAAGACTAACAAACCCTTTGGTTTAGATTTTTGTAATCGGACTTGAATCCGTACATTTGCCAGCCAATTTAAGAATGAAAAATATTAATTGAAGTGAATACGATCTATTTTCCTATTGTTCTATCTGTTATCGGTTTAGTTTTTATGTTTATCAAAGCCCGGTGGGTTAGAAAACAAGATCCTGGAAACGAAAAAATGCAAACCATTTCCAAAAACATTAAAGAAGGTGCTCTCGCATTTTTAAATGCAGAATATAGAATTTTAGCCCTTTTTGTGCTGCTAGCTTCTGTAGCCTTGTTTTTTATTTCACAGGCGGTTGAAACAACAAGTGTATTGATTATTCCTGCCTTTGTAACGGGGGCTATTTTTTCGGGATTAGCGGGAAACATTGGGATGCGTATTGCTACTGAGTCTAACGCTAGAACCACCCAAGCCGCTCGCGAAAGCTTGCCCAAAGCCCTGCAGATTTCTTTTGGAGGGGGCACCGTGATGGGTCTTGGTGTAGCCGGATTGGCCGTATTGGGATTGTCTCTGTTTTTTATCTACTTTATCAATCACTTCATGCAGGGCAATGCGTCCTTTTATGAAGAAATGACCATTGTTTTAGAAGCCCTTGCCGGTTTTTCATTGGGTGCCGAATCTATTGCTCTATTTGCCCGTGTGGGAGGAGGTATTTATACCAAAGCAGCAGACGTTGGAGCCGATCTTGTGGGCAAGGTAGAAGCCGGAATTCCGGAAGATGATCCTCGAAACCCTGCAACCATTGCCGATAATGTGGGAGATAATGTAGGTGACGTTGCCGGAATGGGTGCCGATTTATTTGGAAGCTATGTTGCTACGGTTTTAGCCTCTATGGTATTAGGAAACTATATTATTAAAGATATGGCTGTTGCCAATGGAGGTGTTTTTGAGGATGCATACAATGGCATGGGACCCATACTTCTTCCGCTGATGATTGCTGGAGTGGGAATAGTAGCCTCTATCATTGGAACCTTCTTTATTCGTATTGCTAACAATGAAGCCAAAGAAGCTCAAGTGCAACGAGCACTCAACACAGGAAATTTAAGCGCTATTGCCATTACGGCTATTGCAACCTATTTTTTAGTAGACAATATGCTCCCTCAAACCATGAAAGGTATTCAGTTTTTTGGGGCTGGTCAACAAGACATCCCCAGTTTGAACGTATTTTTTGCCACTCTTGTAGGGTTGGGTGTAGGCTATTTAATATCCTATTTTACAGAATATTATACTGCGCTTGGTAAAAAGCCAGTCTTAGAAATTGTGCAGAATTCTTCTACCGGAGCTGCAACAAACATCATTGCAGGATTGGCAACGGGAATGATTTCTACTTTTAGCTCTATTATTTTGTTTGCTTTGGCTATTTGGGGATCTTATTTTCTAGCCGGATTCTACGGTGTTGCTATTGCCGCTTCAGCCATGATGGCTACCACTGCCATGCAATTGGCTATTGATGCCTTTGGGCCTATTGCAGACAATGCCGGTGGAGTTGCTGAAATGAGTGAACTTCCTGGAGAAGTGCGTGAACGTACTGATATTTTAGATTCCGTTGGAAACACCACAGCTGCCGTTGGAAAAGGCTTTGCCATTGCATCAGCAGCACTAACAGCGTTAGCCCTTTTTGCAGCCTATGTTACGTTTACTGGCATTGATGGAATCAATATTTTTAAAGCAGATGTTTTAGCGGCTCTTTTTATTGGAGGTATGATTCCCGTCGTTTTTTCGGCTTTAGCCATGAAGGCTGTTGGGCGTGCCGCAATGGAAATGGTGGAAGAAGTTCGCCGTCAGTTCCGCGAAATTCCTGGAATTATGGAAGGCAAAGGAAAGCCAGAATATGGTAAATGTGTTGATATTTCTACCAAAGCAGCCCTGAAGGAAATGCTTCTCCCTGGACTTTTAACCATTGTTACGCCCGTACTCATTGGATTTGTGATGGGAGCAGAAGCCTTAGGAAGTTATATGGCAGGGGTAACCGTGTCTGGTGTTCTTTGGGCAATTTTCCAAAACAATGCAGGAGGTGCTTGGGACAATGCCAAAAAATCATTTGAAGCAGGCGTTGAGATCAATGGTGAAATGACCTATAAGGGTTCTGAAGCCCATAAAGCAGCCGTAACGGGAGATACCGTAGGAGATCCGTTTAAAGACACCTCGGGCCCTTCTATGAATATTTTAATCAAACTCACCTGTTTGGTTGGATTAGTAATAGCCCCCATTTTAGGAAATCACGGTGAAGAAGCTATGGCAAGTCTCAAACAAGAAGAAGCTAAGGTCATTATCCTTGACAAAGCACCTGTGCAAGAGAGAACTCAAAAAGAAACTACTTCAGAAATTTTGGTAGTTGAATAAAAAATTATTGGAATAGCCCGTTGACCTTGGCGTCAACCTTTTCAATTACCTCTCCAAGGTCTTCTTTACTTTCAACAAAATCAAGATCGTCTACGTTTATGATAAGCATATTGCCTTTGTAGTTGCTAATCCAAGCTTCATAGCGTTCATTTAAACGACTGAGGTAGTCAATGCTAATAGAGTTTTCATAAGTCCGTCCTCTTTTGTGAATTTTATGGACCAGATTAGGAATGGAACTACGTAAATAAATGAGTAAGTCGGGTCCTTGAATCAAAGACTCCATCAATTCAAAAATACCGATATAATTTTCAAAATCACGTTGATTGAGCAAGCCCATAGCGTTGAGGTTGGGCGCAAATATATGGGCATCTTCATAAATGGTTCGATCTTGAATCACCACACTTTTTTTTTGTTTAAACTGAAGGAGTTGTTGAAACCGACGTCGTAAAAAATAAATTTGAAGATTAAAGGACCAACGTTCCATTTGATCGTAAAAGTCATCTAAATAGGGATTGTCAATCACATCTTCATAGTGGGCTTCCCATTTAAAGTGTTTAGCCAAAAGTTGGGTTAAACTTGTTTTTCCAGCGCCAATATTTCCAGCAATAGCAATGTGCATTGAACAATATAATAGAACTGCAAAATAGCGTTTTGTCTTTTAAATTGATAATGTTTTAATCATATTTTTTTTTGGCTAGGGAGAAAAAGAGGTCAAATTTTTAAGACTTAATAAAAAAAATGTAATTTTGTTCCACTAACGAGGAAGGATTTGACTGATTGCAACCTCGATAAAAAAATGCTAAAGCAGTGTTGCTTTAAATGAATCCTTCCTGTAAAGCAACCTATACATGTCATATTTTTTTACCTCAGAATCTGTTAGTGAAGGGCACCCTGATAAGGTGGCTGACCAAATTAGTGATGCGCTCTTAGATCATTTTTTGGCCTTTGATGCAGAAAGCAAAGTGGCCTGCGAAACCTTGGTCACCACCGGACAAGTTGTGTTGGCTGGTGAAGTGAAAAGCAACACCTATTTAGATGTTCAACAAATTGCCCGAGACACTATCAACAAAATTGGCTACACAAAAGGAGCCTATCAGTTTAGTGGAGATTCTTGTGGCGTGATGTCGTTAATACACGAACAATCGCAAGACATTAACCGAGGAGTAGACCGAGCCGAAAAAGAGGCTCAAGGAGCTGGTGATCAAGGAATTATGTTTGGCTATGCCACCAAAGAAACAGAAAATTATATTCCCTTGGCACTTGAAATTTCACACAAAATATTGGTGGAATTGGCTGCTTTGAGACGTGAAAATAAGGCTATTCCATACTTAAGACCTGATGCAAAATCGCAAGTTACCATTGAATATGATGAAGCTCACAATGCTAAGCGAATAGACACGGTGGTAATTTCTACCCAACACGATCCGTTTGAAGAAGACGATGAAAAAATGCTTGCCAAAATCAAGCAAGACCTCATCACTATTTTAATGCCAAGAGTGATTGCTCAATTTCCAAAGGCAATTCAAGAACTTTTTGGAAATGATATTGTTTATCACGTAAACCCCACCGGAAAATTTGTAATTGGAGGCCCTCATGGTGATACAGGCCTAACTGGAAGAAAGATTATTGTAGATACTTATGGAGGCAAAGGCGCACACGGAGGAGGTGCTTTTAGTGGAAAAGACCCTAGTAAGGTAGACCGAAGTGCAGCCTATGCAGCTCGTCATATGGCCAAAAATTTAGTGGCTGCTGGTGTAGCCGATGAAGTATTGGTTCAATTGAGTTATGCCATTGGGGTAGTGGAACCCACTTCTATTTTTCTCAACACATTTGGCACTGCAAAAGTGCCTTTTAGTGACACCCAAATTGCAGAACAAGTTGCGCCCCTTTTCGACATGCGCCCCTATGCTATTGAACAGCGTTTAAAATTGAGAAATCCAATTTATGAAGAAACAGCTGCCTATGGTCATATGGGAAGAACACCTCAAACACTCACAAAAGTTTTTGAGTCGCCCTATAATGGGAAAATTGAAAAGCAAGTGGAATTATTCACTTGGGAAAAATTAGATTATGTTTCTTTAATTCAAAAAACTTTAAAATTATGAGCCATCAATTAGAAACCAATGCCTTGCATGCTGGTCACGACATCAAGCAAACCCAAGGCGCTAGAGCTGTCCCCATTTATCAATCAACTTCTTATGTTTTTAACGATTCAGACCATGCAGCAAATCTGTTTTCTTTAGCAGAACCAGGCTATATCTATACCCGTTTAAACAACCCCACAAACGATGTGTTGGAACAACGTCTTGCTGCTTTAGAAGGTGGAGTAGCAGCCGTTGCTACAGCTTCTGGAACAGCTGCTATAGCCACTAGCCTCATGATGATTTTAAAAACAGGAGATCATATTGTGGCCTCTAATAGTCTCTATGGGGGTACCTATAATTTATTGAACAACACCTTGCCGCGTTTTGGTATTACCACCACTTTCGTGGACCCAGATGATCCGGCAAACTTTGCCAAAGCGGTTCAAGACAACACACGCGCCTTTTTTGCGGAATCTTTAGGAAATCCTAAATTGGATGTTTTAGACTTGAAAGGCATTTCGGCCCAAGCAAAAAAAGCTAAAGTGCCCTTTGTTGTAGACAATACGGTGGCTACTCCTGCCTTGTTGAATCCTATTGCACACGGAGCCAATATTGTGATTCACTCCTTAACCAAATATATTTCCGGAAACGGAACCAGCATGGGAGGTGTAATTATAGACGCTGGAACCTTTGACTGGGGCAACGGGCTTTTTCCAGAATTTACAGAGCCCTCTCCTAGCTATCACGGATTGAACTATCACGAAGTACTAGGTGCCATTGCCTTTATTGCTAAAGTGCGTATTGAGGGACTTCGAGACTTAGGTAGTGCCCCTAGTCCTTATAATAGTTTTCAAATCATTCAAGGTTTAGAAACCCTCAAAGTGCGTATGACGCAACATTCTGCCAATGCACAAGCTCTTGCCGAATGGTTGGAACAACGCGATGAAGTAGCATGGGTGAATTATCCCGGTTTAAAATCGTCTAAATATCACCAACTCGCTAATGCGTATTTGCCCAACGGAAAAAGTGGCATTTTGACATTTGGATTGAAAAAAGGATTTGAAGCCGCCAAAAAAGTGGCCGATAACACCAAAATCTTCTCACTTTTAGCCAATATTGGCGATACAAAATCTTTAATTATTCACCCGGCCAGCACCACGCATCAGCAACTCAATGAAGAGGAGCAAGCCAGCACTGGGGTGACTAAAGATTTAGTTCGACTTTCAGTAGGAATAGAAGCACTTGAAGATTTAAAAGCCGATTTAGAACAAGCGTTTGCAACGCTTTAACCCTTTTGAATGTCTACCATTAAAACCCTTTTAATAGGTGATTTCACTACCCATTCGGGGCAATTATATAGTCAATTTCCGTTGCATTATGAGCATTTTGGACAGGACTATAAAACGGCCCCAGTGGTGTTGGTGAATCATTCCCTTACAGGTGATGCTACTGTTTGTGGCAACAAGGGGTGGTGGGCAGAAATTGTTGGACCGGGCCGAGCCATAGACACCAATCATTTTGCGGTATTGGCCTTCAATATTCCTGGTAATGGGGTGAACAATAGCCTTTATGACAAGCCGGACGATTTTCATACTGGAGATATTGCCAACCTCTTTTACTTGGGTCTTCAAAAATTAGGAGTAGAGAAGCTTTTTGCTATCATTGGAGGCTCTATTGGTGGTGGCATTGCTTGGGAAATGGTTGCACTGTATCCCAATTTAACGCAACATTTAATTCCAGTAGCCGCCGATTGGAAAGCCACCGACTGGATTATAGCCAATACTTTTTTACAAAAAAGAATTCTACAGCACTCCAAAAAGCCCCTCGAAGACGCAAGAATTCATGCTATGCTCACTTATAGAACACCCCAATCACTAGATTTTCGTTTTGCAAGAAGCACCAACAAAGAATTAGGCCTTTTTAATGTAGAAAGTTGGTTGGTGCACCACGGCATCAAATTGGCCAATCGATTTGAATTAAAAGCCTATGAAATGATGAATCATCTTCTAGCTTCTATAGACATCACCAGAGCGGGAACTAGTTTAGAAGAATTGATTTCGAATGTCACAGCCGATATTCATTTAATTGCCATTGATAGCGATATTTTTTTCACCCCAGCTGAAGATCAAAAAACATTTCAAAGAATTAAGGCTTTTAAAGAGAATATTCACTACCACGAAATTGAATCCATTCATGGGCATGATGCTTTTTTAATCGAAAATCAAAAAATGTCTCAAATTTTGAAACGAATTTTTAATCCCAAAAAAATCAAGTCAAGCAATGAAAATTAACCTCGAAAGAATCAATGATGATTATTTGTTTAAAGCAACCAATGACAAGGGTCATGAGGTGGTAATGGATAACAAATCCAAAACAGAAGGAGAAGTTCAGGGCGTGAGCCCCATGGAAACCCTTTTAATGGGTTTGGCAGGATGTAGCAGTATTGATATTGTTTCCATACTGAGTAAGCAAAAATTAAATCCAAAAGTCTTGAAAATGGAGATTGAAGGGTTTAGAGAGCCAGGAGCTGTGCCGGCTTTATTTCATACCATCACCGTTGTCATTTATTTGGAGGGCAACATTCCCCCGGAAAAAGCGATTCGTGCAGCCGCACTCTCTTTTGAAAAATATTGTTCGGTTTCTAAAACCTTAGAAGCTACTGCAAAAATTTCGCATAAAATTATATTAAACGGAACACCCCTATGAAAAAGCGATTTGAAACAACAGCCGTTCGCACACAATTGGATCGGACAGAATTTTTAGAACACTCCGTTCCTTTGCATCTCACATCAAGTTTTGTTTTTGAAGATGCAGAAGATATGCGGGCTTCTTTTGCTGAAGAAAAAGACCGCAATATCTACACCCGTTTCACCAATCCAAACAACACCGAGTTTGTTCAAAAAATTTGTTTGATGGAAGGAGCAGAAAGCGGGGTGGCCTTTGCCTCTGGTATGGCTGCCGTTTTCTCAACATTTGCCGCTTTGTTAGGGGCTGGAGATCACATTTTGTCCTCCCGTTCCATCTTTGGTTCTACTTACAGTCTTTTCAATAAATATTTTCCAAAATGGAACATTGAAACCCGTTATTTTGATTGGAATCAACTGGACGAAATAGAAGCGCTTATTGAGCCCAACACCAAGATGATTTATGTTGAGTCTCCCACCAACCCCGGGGTAGATATCTTAGATTTAGCTGCCATTGGAGCCCTTGCCAAGAAACATAATTTACTTTATGTAGTAGACAATTGTTTTGCCACTCCCTACTTGCAACAACCCATTCAATTTGGAGCTGATTTAGTCATTCATTCTGCAACCAAACTCATAGACGGTCAGGGTCGTGTTTTAGGAGGAATCACTGTTGGAACAGCTGCCCTTATTAAAGAAATTTATTTGTTTGCCCGAAATACGGGACCATCGTTGTCTCCTTTTAATGCCTGGATTCTATCAAAAAGTCTTGAAACGCTTGCTGTGCGGGTAGATCGTCACTGTGCTAATGCACTAACCATTGCCGAACGTTTAGAAAAGCATCCGGCCATAAATTTTGTGAAATATCCTTTTTTAAAATCGCACCCCCAATATGACATTGCCAAAAAGCAAATGACACAAGGGGGAAACATAATTGCCTTTGAAATTAAGGGCGGTATTGACCAAGCGATTCACTTTATTGATCATATTAAAATGTGTTCCATCACCTCCAATTTAGGTGATTCCAGAAGTATTGTAACCCACCCAGCGTCTTCTACCCATAGCAAACTAACCGAAGAAGAACAACAACAAGTAGGCATAACGCCCGGTTTGATTCGCCTATCGGTTGGGCTAGAACACGTGGATGACCTTTGGGAAGATATTGAACAAGCCTTGAAGAACGAATGAAATCCATACAAGAAATTTTGAAAGAAAGAATCCTAGTGCTAGATGGCGCTATGGGTACTATGATTCAAAACTACAAACTTAAGGAAGAGGACTACAGAGGCGTTCAACTTAAATCGCATTCCATGCCCTTAATGGGTAACAATGATTTATTATCAGTCACTCAGCCCCATATTATTAAAGCTGTTCACAAGGCTTATCTTGAGGCAGGTGCTGATATCATAGAAACCAACACGTTTTCAGCGACAAGCATCGGTATGGCTGATTATGGCTTGGAGGAATGGGTACACCAAATAAATGTTGAAAGCGCCAAAATTGCTAAAGAGTTAGCAACGCAATTCACACAACAGAATCCAAACAAACCACGTTTTGTAGCGGGCTCTATTGGACCTACCAACAAAACAGCAAGTATGTCACCGGATGTAAACAATCCTGGTTATCGTGCGGTGAGTTTTGATGAATTGGTAGAGGCCTATTCAGAACAAATTTTAGGCTTAAAAGAGGGCGGGGTTGACATTCTTTTAATTGAAACAGTTTTTGATACCCTCAACGCAAAGGCAGCCCTTTATGCAGTATCTCAAATTAAGGAAGAACTCCAATGGGAGGTGCCTGTTATGGTGAGTGGCACCATTACCGACGCAAGTGGAAGAACCTTGTCGGGACAAACCGTGGGAGCATTTCAAATTTCAGTGCAACACATTGATTTATTGAGCATAGGATTCAATTGCGCCTTGGGCGCTGATCAATTATTACCCTATGTGAAAGAACTATCCCATCGTTCCAATGTCTATATTTCTGCGCATCCCAATGCCGGATTGCCCAATGCTTTTGGTGAATATGATCAAAGTCCTGAAGAAATGCAAGCCCTCATGCAAGACTATCTCGATCAAAATGTAGTCAACATTATTGGTGGTTGTTGTGGCACGACCCCAGAACACATTGCCAAAATAGCAGCCATAGCAGCTCAAACCACCCCTAGAAAACGTAACGCTCCTTCTCATGTTTCCTAAAAAAAAGCCATTGTGTTTATCGGGTTTAGAACCACTCATTATTGATGAAAACACCAATTTTGTCAACATTGGAGAGCGCACAAATGTGACGGGTTCACGAAAATTTTTAAGGCTCATTGAAAATAAGGAATTTGAGACAGCCCTTGCAATTGCTCGCGATCAAGTTGCGGGAGGGGCTCAAATAATTGACATCAATATGGATGAGGGAATGATTGATGGAGTAGAAGCCATGACTACTTTTCTCAACCTCATAGCGGCTGAGCCAGACATTGCCCGAGTGCCCATTATGATAGACAGCTCCAAATGGGAAATTATTGAAGCGGGTTTAAAAACCATTCAAGGAAAGGGAGTGGTTAATTCAATTAGCCTAAAAGAAGGAGAAGATGTTTTTTTAACGCAAGCGAGAAAGATTAAACAATATGGTGCCGCTGTCATTATTATGGCATTTGACGAAAAAGGGCAAGCAGACAATTTGGAGCGTCGTATAGAAATTTGTAAACGCTCCTATGACCTATTAGTTCATAAAATTGCATTTCCCCCCGAAGACATCATTTTTGACCCCAATATTTTTCCCGTAGCCACTGGCATGGAAGAACACAAACGCAATGCTTTAGACTTTTTTGAAGCTACCCAATGGATTCGCCAACATTTGCCCCATGCAAGTGTAAGTGGCGGCGTGAGCAATGTGTCCTTTTCTTTTAGAGGCAACAATAAAGTGCGCGAAGCCATGCACGCTTCTTTTCTCTATCACGCCATTCAACACGGAATGAACATGGGCATCGTAAACCCAGAACAATTGGAAGTTTATGATGAAATTCCCAAAACCCTTTTAACCTATGTTGAAGATGTTTTGTTAAATCGCAAACCCGATGCTACCGAAACTTTGTTAACCTATGCCGAACAACTTAAGGATGATGGGTCAAGCGTTAAAAAAAATGAAAACGAATGGCGGAAAAAGCCTTTACAAGAAAGAATTACCTACGCATTAGTAAAAGGCATTGACAGTTTTATCATAGAAGACACAGAAGCAGCTAGATTGGAAGTAGATCGTCCCCTAGAGGTTATAGAAGGACCACTGATGAGCGGCATGAACGTGGTGGGAGATTTATTTGGAGAGGGTAAAATGTTTTTACCCCAAGTAGTAAAATCAGCCCGTGTGATGAAAAAAGCCGTTGCCTACCTACAACCCTTCATAGAGGCCGAAAAGGATCAGGGAGCACAAGCTGCCGGCAAAGTATTAATGGCAACTGTGAAAGGTGATGTACACGACATAGGGAAAAACATAGTGAGTGTGGTTTTAGCCTGTAATAACTATGAAATTATAGATTTGGGTGTTATGGTTCCCCCAGAGACTATATTAGAACAAGCTGTTGCAAATCAAGTAGATGTGATTGGTCTATCAGGTCTCATCACCCCATCGCTAGATGAAATGGTATATGTGGCTAAAGAACTGAAACGCCAAAACATTAAAATTCCTTTACTCATTGGAGGGGCAACTACTTCTAAGGCACACACGGCCGTAAAAATTGCCCCGGTTACCGACACGGTTATCCACGTAAATGATGCGTCAAGAGCAGTGAATGTGGTGAGTAATTTGTTGCACCCTCAAAACAAGATGGCTTATGTAGAAACTATTCGAACCGAATATGAGGCCTTTCGAGAGCGTTTCCTAGAGCGCACTTCTAACAAAACCTATCTCACTATTGCAAAAGCAAGGCAAAACGCCCTTCAAATCAACTGGCAAGCAAGCGATTTGAAAAAACCAAAACAAGTAGGGGCTCAAACCTTATTGAATTTTCCTTTGGAAGAATTAGTGCCCTATATTGATTGGAGTCCTTTTTTTAGATCGTGGGATTTACATGGCAAATACCCTCAAATTCTAGTGGATGAAGTGGTGGGAGATCAGGCAACGGCTCTTTATCAAGACGCACAAGCCATGCTCACTACTCTTGTCAATGAGAAATGGCTCACGGCCCGAGCTCGATTTGGTCTATTTCCAGCCAATAGCGTGGAAGATGATATTGAGCTCTACACAGACGAAACGCGAAATGAGGTGTTGGTAACTTGGCTAAGCTTGCGGCAACAACTTAAAAAGAAAGACGGACAACCCAATTTAGCCTTAGCCGATTTTATTGCCCCTAAAGCTTCTGGTTTGCAAGATTATATGGGTGCTTTTTGCGTAACCACAGGTTTTGGCACACAAGAAAAAGCCGCTCAATTTGAAAAAGAACACGATGATTATAATGCCATAATGATTAAAGCTCTGGCCGACAGATTGGCCGAAGCTTTTGCTGAAAAATTGCATGAACTCGTACGTACCGAAATTTGGGGCTATGCCAATGAACAATTTAGTAATGAAGCCCTAATTGAAGAGCAATATCAAGGCATTCGGCCAGCACCCGGATATCCTGCTTGCCCCGATCACCTAGAAAAAAACACCCTCTGGAAGCTTTTAGAGGTTGAAGAGACCATAGGTGTGAAATTGACAGAAAGTTTGGCCATGTGGCCTGCAGCATCTGTTTCAGGCTATTATTTTGCCCATCCTCAGGCACGCTATTTTGGCTTGGGAAAAATTAAAGAAGACCAATTAAAATCATATAGCCAAAGACGTGGAATACCTATAGAAGAAGCCCAAAAATGGCTAAACCCAAACCTAACAGAATAAATCATGAAAGTTGTAGATCATATTGCTAAAGCAAAAGGAGAAACCCAATTTACTTTTGAAATTTTACCTCCGCTCAAGGGACAAAGCATTAACAGTTTGATGGAAGCCATTGAGGATTTAATGGATTTTGCACCCCCCTTTATTGATGTGACCTATCATCGTGAAGAGCATGTTTATAAAGAATTAAAAAATGGGTTGTTAGAAAAAAAAGTGATCCGAAAACGACCCGGCACTGTTGGAATTTGTGCAGCCATTCAAAGTAAATATAAGGTAGACGCCATTCCGCATATTTTATGTGGTGGATTTAGCAAAGAAGACACCGAAAACTTTCTTATTGATTTAGATTTTTTAAATATTGACAATGTTGTAGCCCTAAGGGGAGATGCCGTTAAATCAGAAGTTTATTTTAAACCTCAAGAAGACGGTCATCACTATGCCAACGAATTGGTGGCCCAAATTAATGATATGAACAATGGGGTTTATTTAGAGGAAGAATTATTAAACACCCATCCTACTGACTTTTGCGTGGGAGTTTCAGGCTATCCCGAAAAACATATGGAAGCTCCAAGCTTAGACAGTGACATCCATTTTTTAAAACAAAAAATTAAAGCCGGAGCCCATTATGTGGTGACACAAATGTTTTTTGACAATCAAAAATATTTTGATTTTGTTGATAAATGCCGAGCCGAAGGAATCACAGTGCCCATCATTCCAGGTCTAAAACCATTGGCTGTAAAAAAGCAGCTCAATGCCATTCCCCATCGTTTTCATGTTGATTTACCTGAAGATTTAATTAAAGCCGTGGTGGCCTGCAAAGACAACACAGAAGTTCGACAAGTGGGTGTGGAATGGTGTATTGCGCAAAGCAAGGAACTCAAAAAAGCAGGTGTGCCCTTTTTACACTATTATTCTATGGGAAAATCGGATAATATTAGAACCATTGCAGAAGCGGTATTTTAACTTTAAGCGGTTTTCGTAAATTCTTCAAAAAGCGCTTCTAGCGATTTATTTCTACGTTCTAATTTTTCAATTTTTAGTCCGTTATCATGGGCAAAATCAAATATGGCAGTACTTAAATCCACATTGTTTTTTGCTGTGAGGGCATATTCAAAATCGTGCACATTTCGCACCTCAGCAACCTGATCAATTTTGGCCAAGGCAACCGTTTCTACTCGATAATCAAAACGCACATGAAAAAGAGATTCTTGTGTGCTTTGAAGACTTTCCATAGACCGATCTAAAACTAACTCACCCTGATTAAGAAGCAACACACGCTGACATAATGCCTCTACTTCTGGAAGAATGTGCGTAGAAAGTAAAATGGTTTTTTCTTTTCCCAAATTCTGAATAAGGTTCCTAATATCTACCAATTGATTGGGATCTAATCCGGTGGTAGGTTCGTCTAAAATGAGTATTTCCGGATTGTGCAATAAAGCAGCGGCTAGCCCAACTCGTTGGCGATAGCCCTTTGAAAGCGTACCGATTTTATTATACAAATGTTGTTCTAAACCGGTTTGATTCACTACCTCTATAAGGGGTGGATTTTTGAGGCGGTACAAACCTGCCGTAAAATTTAAATAGGCAGCAACAGTCATTTCGGGATAGAGGGGATTGTTTTCGGGTAGATAGCCTGTTTTATTTTGAATTGCTGAAGTATTCTTTTTAAAATCCAAACCATCAAAAAGTGCTTTTCCATCCCAGTTTAAATAATAACCGGTTAAGATTTTCATTAAGGTTGATTTACCAGCCCCATTTGGGCCTAGCAAACCTACAATTTCGCCTTTCTTTAGGCTAAAGGAAACATTATTTAGGGCAGTAAAGGCCCCGTATTTTTTCGAGATATTTTCTAAAACAATATTCATAAAGGCTAAAGATAAGGCATCTAGAAAAACTTAAGAAGTGCTTTTTCTACTTTCAATAACCACCGTTAATAAAATGAGAACTCCTCCAATTAAACTGCGCTCGCTTGGAATTTCACCCAGAAAAAGAACACCTAGAAAAATTCCTAGTAGGGGCTGTATGCTACTTAAAATACTTACTGTACTAATATTAAAATAGCGAAAACTATTGATAAAAAGTGTATGCCCAATAGTGGTCACTATGGCCAAAAAGCCAATATAGGGCAGTTGAGGTTCTACTTTTTCTGGAGCATAAATCCAAAAAGCGGGAAGCAGCAACATAAAAGAGATGGTCATTTGATAGAGCATTAAGGTAGAGCCTTTAAAGGTGTTTACTTTTTTCTTTAAAATAATATTGCGAATGGAATAGGTAAAAGCAGAGAATAAACCCATCAAAAGGCCTTGGGTACTAACGTTTTGGGGGTCTAAGCTGGGGGCTAAAAAATAGATGCCAATCACAATGAGTAAACTCATTAGTAAATGGCGCCATTGCCAACGGGTGTTGAAAAAGAAAGGTTCCATTAAACTCGTAAACACAGGATAGGTAAAAAGAGAAAGCATGCCAATGGCAACATTTCCCCATCGCAAGGCATAAAAATAGAATACCCAATGCAAGGCCATCAACAAACCGCTTAAAAGCACAGTGGCCCCATGTTTTTTGAAATCAAATAAAAGGCGGTGTTTTTGAAGAAGGGCATATCCCAATAGTAGGAGTAATGCTAACAGGGCTCTGTAGGCAATGGTTAGGGGAGGCGATAAATCAATATAGCGACCGAAAGCCCCCGAACTGCTTGAAAAAAGCATGCCCATGTTGAGCAATAAAAAAGGATACCATTTTGAATTCTGATTCATAAGAAGAGCAGCAAGATAGGAAAAGCTAAAAAAATGAAGGAAATATTTGTTTTTGAAAAAAGCTATCTTACATTTGTGGCGATTAAGAACAAATGAATAAGACGTTTTTTTATTATAACACTTTCTACTACTTCCACAATAAGGTAGCAGGATCTTTATAATCTAAAAACATAGATAATAGTAAAAGTCCTGATTTTTTCGGGACTTTTTTTTTGATATGCAATTGAACAACATCATCGGAATACAGGGCATTAAGGGTTCCTTTCACCACGAGGTGGCCACAGCCTGTTTTTCTGTAGAAGCAAACTTGCGTGAATATTTGAGTTTTGACGCATTGGCTGCAGGTTTAAAAGCTGGAGAGGTTAGCCATGGGGTGATGGCTATAGAAAATTCGATAGCTGGGTCCATTATTCCTAACTATGCTTTAATTGATCAAAATGAACTCCATATTATTGGGGAACATTATTTAAGCATACACCACAATTTAATGGCATTAGAGGGGCAATCCCTAGCCGATTTGGAAGAGGTGCGTTCGCATCCAATGGCCCTGTTGCAATGCAAGCAATTTTTTATGCAATATCCAAATATTCAGTTGGTTGAAACAGCCGATACGGCTGAGGAAGCTCAAAAAATTGCAAAAAACCAAACCAAAGGAGTGGGTGCAATTGCAAGTCAGCAAGCAGCACAAATTTATGGCTTGTCTATTTTAGCCTCTTCCATACAAACCATTCAAAACAATGTGACGCGCTTTGTAGTGTTGCAAAAAGACAAACCTGTTTTGCAGAAGGAGGAAATTAATAAAGCGACTTTGAAATTTACCCTAGACCACCAAAGAGGGAGTCTTGCAGCAGTTCTCAATATGATGAGTGATTGTTTGTTAAATCTCACGAAGATTCAATCGCTTCCAGTAATTGAAACACCAGGGAAATACGCTTTTTTTGTGGACGTGACTTTTGAGGCTTATACACAATTTGATAAGGCTGTTTCGATACTAAAGATTATGGCCAGTGAGTTTAAGATATTGGGGGTCTATAAAAATCAGAAGCAATGAGAGAAACAGCCCAACGTTTAGCTAGCGTTCAAGAATATTATTTTTCTCGCAAATTGAGAGAGGTTGCTGCTATGATTCAAGCAGGACATCCTGTTATTAATATGGGAATTGGAAGTCCTGACCTGCCACCACCCGCTGCTGTTGAACAAGCTTTGACGAGCGCCCTGCAACATCCTAAGGCCCACATGTATCAAAGTTATCAAGGCATTCCAGAACTCCGGGAGGCCATGGCTACTTTCTATCAAAAGCACTATGGGGTTTCTTTAGATTTTCAAACTGAAATTTTACCCTTAATTGGATCAAAAGAAGGCATAATGCATATTGCTATGGCTTTTTTGAATAAGGGAGATCAAGTTTTGATTCCCAATCCGGGCTATCCCACCTATGCCGCTGTAGCAAAATTGGTAGAAGCAGAGCCTGTTTTTTATAATCTTAAAGAAGCCAACCAATGGCAACCCGATTTTGAAGCCCTAGACCGTTTAGACACTTCAAAGGTTAAGCTTTGTTGGTTAAATTATCCTCATATGCCCACGGGAACACAGGCCGAAACAGCCACTTTTGATCGACTAATTGGCTGGGCAAGAGAACACAAAGTTTTGTTGGTGCACGACAATCCTTATAGTTTTATTTTAAACCCATCCCCTCAGAGTCTTTTGGCTCGTCCGGGAGCTAAAGAGGTGGCCATAGAACTAAATTCGTTAAGTAAATCTTTTAATATGGCCGGCTGGCGTGTTGGTATGGCATGCGGAAATGCAGAAGCAATTCAAGCGGTTTTAAAAGTGAAAAGCAATATGGACTCCGGCATGTTTTTCGGTGTTCAACAAGGTGCTATTGCTGCTTTGAATCAATCTTCAGACTGGTTTGATTCTTTAAATGTTGTCTATCACAAACGCCGCCTTTTAATGGAAAAATTGGCAGCTCAATTAGAACTTCAAGCGCTGCCCAATCAAGTGGGCATGTTCCTTTGGGCGAAACTGCCTGAAAATGGCATGAACGCCATAGATTTTACTGAAAAGCTGTTGCAAGACTTCCATCTATTTATTGCCCCCGGCACCATATTTGGTTCAGAAGGGGAAGGCTACGTGCGGTTTTCTCTATGCGTGAAAGAAGCGCAAATTGAAACAGCTCTAAAAAGAATTGCCTCATGAAAATTGGAATAATAGGTTTAGGGTTAATAGGAGGTTCCTTTGGCTTAGCAGCAAAGGCGTCTCTGCCAAAAGTGAAACGTTTTGGAAGTGATTATAATGCAGCTCATTTGCAAGAAGCTTTGGAGCTTTCACTCATAGATGAGGCCCTTTCTGAGCAACAACTTTCTCAAATGGATGTGCTTGTGGTGGCGGTGCCTGTTGATCAAGCGGAATCTTTATTGTTAGCTCTCCTAGATAAGGTGCATGATAATGGTTTGGTTATAGATGTTGGATCCACCAAAGCTACGCTTTGCAAGGCCTTAGAATTGCACCCCAAACGCAATCAGTTTTTGGCCACACACCCCATTGCCGGAACCGAATTTTCTGGCCCCAAGGCAGCCTTCGCTTCCTTGTTTGAAAATCAAATTCAAATTGTTTGTGAAGCGCATAAAACTAGACCAGATCTTTTGGAGTGGGCCCTACAATGGTTTAAAAATATGAAAATGGAAATTAGAGAAATGGATCCACAAGAGCATGATAAGCACATTGCTTATGTTTCGCATCTGTCTCATATTTCTTCTTTTATGTTGGGTAAAACCGTTTTAGAAAAGGAAAAAGACGAACGAACCATTTTTGAAATGGCAGGTAGTGGCTTTGCCTCAACGGTGCGATTAGCCAAAAGCTCTCCAGAAATGTGGACCCCAATTTTTAAACACAATCAAAAAAATATTTTAAACGTTTTAGAACAATATATTCAAAATTTAGAACTTTTTAAGGCTGATTTAGAACAAGAAAATTATAAAAAGCTTTACGAAGAGTTACTCAAAACAAATGCTATTGCCCCTATATTAAATGGAATTTTAAATAAACAATGAATCAATAAAAACAATGGAAAACAAGAAAGAAATGCGTGATTGGCTCAACGCCTTTGGACTTCCTCACCCCCTGGTGATAGCCGGTCCTTGTAGTGCAGAAACAGAAGAACAAGTTTTAAAAATTGCCCATGAGCTAAAAGACACTGATGTCAATGTCTATCGCGCTGGGATTTGGAAACCGAGAACACGCCCCGGAAACTTTGAAGGCGTTGGTGCTATCGGGTTGAAATGGTTGCAAAAGGTTAAAGAAGAAACCGGCATGCTAACCGCTACAGAAGTTGCCAATAAAGATCATGTAAAATTGGCTTTAGAACACGATATTGATGTGCTCTGGATTGGTGCTCGCTCTACGGTGAGCCCCTTTATAGTTCAAGAAATTGCAGATGCGCTTGAAGGCACAGATAAAATTGTATTGGTAAAAAACCCCGTAAACCCAGACCTTTCCCTTTGGTTGGGAGGTGTTGAACGACTCTATACCGCCAATATTAAAAAGTTAGGATTAATCCATAGAGGTTTTTCTACTTATGAAAAAACAAAATACCGCAACATTCCCGAATGGCAAATTGCAGTTGAGGCACAGAATAAATTTCCTGATTTGCCTTTAATTTGTGATCCTTCTCATATTGCTGGTAGAAGAGATTTGATTTTTGATATTTCTCAAACAGCCTTAGATCTAAATTTTGACGGCCTTATGATAGAAACTCACTGGGATCCAGATAATGCTTGGAGCGATGCTAGCCAACAAGTAACACCCACTCGTTTGGTTGAAATCATGAAAGATCTTACTATTAGAAAAGTGACCGACACAGAAGCAGCTTTCCAAGATAATTTGCATCAACTCAGAGCGCAAATTGATATGTTAGATCAGTCAATTTTAGATATAATGGGTAAACGCATGAAAATTTCTGATGCCATTGGTGCCTTGAAAAAGGAAAACAATGTTGCTGTTTTGCAAAACAAACGTTGGAACGAAATTTTAGGTCGAATGATCTTAGAAGGAGAAGAGCGAGATTTAGGAAAAGAATTTGTGATTAAATTGTTTAAAGCCATCCACCAAGAATCTATCAACCATCAAGAAAAAATCTTGAATACTTAAAAAAAAGCCTCTATTAAGAGGCTTTTTTTAACTTTAATCAAAATATAAAAAAATGAACTCACCCAATCTAACAATCATGCGCCAAGCGCGCCAACAATTGGCACCCTACTGGGCACTTGCTGTAGGAATTACCTTGCTTTATAGTTTAATCACTGGCATACCCGGTCAATTAGATGAAAGCTTAGTTCTTTTAGTTCTCTTGATATCGGGTCCTCTACAATTAGGCTATGCCTTATTTTGTTTGAATATTGCACGCAACAACAATCCACAATTCAATAATTTATTTGATGGTTTTAAATCATTTGGCAATGTGTTGCTGTCCTATATCCTAATTGCTTTAGCCACCCTAGCCGGATTACTTTTATTTATCGTTCCTGGCATCATTATTTCATTAGGATTGTCCATGACCTTTTTTATTTTGGCAGACGATCGATCTTTAACCGCAACAGAAGCCCTCAAAAAAAGCTGGGAATTGATGAACGGACATAAAATGCAACTCTTTGGACTTATTTTGCGCTTCATCCCTTGGTATTTACTCACCATTTTTACCCTTTTTATCGGTGCCCTTTTTGTAATACCATGGCAAAATGTGGCCCTTGCTAATTTTTATGATCAACTCAAAAAGGGAACCATAGGCTTTAACCAAGAAAACTAAAACAACAATGCCCTAAGTCTTTTAGCCTAGTGCTGGTGAGGCTTAGGATGGTTTTCGTTTTTGACATATTCCATTCCACAGACAGGACATTTTCCCGGATGTTCATCTCCACTGCCCTCGCAATGCATTGGACAGACATAGGCAGAAGTGTAAGCGGGGTTATCGGCGTTTTGTTGTTCTACAGCAGTTTCCTTTTTGGATTTTTGATTGTTGCAAGAGCCTAAAAGGAGTCCCATAGCAAAAAGAAGTAGGCTTAAACGTAAAAAAGTTGTTTTCATGATTTTTGATTTAAAATTAATAAAAGAAGTAAAGGTATTGATAAGGTATTAGACTAGTTTATGCTTAGGGATGAACTCCCAAGGGTGTCCACCACACTTCCGCAGCGCAACATGGCGGCACCGTAATAAGGATTTTCAATAAGCTCTTGATCGCTCAGCCAATGGGCACCATTTTGATTGTTGGCCATTGGACAATGTTGTACATAGTAAGGCTGCTTAGAGGAACCAAAATTTTGCAGCATAGTAATCAAAGCTTGAGACACCATTTGAAATTGTTGACGTTGATTTTCCAAATTTTCCGCTGTTGTGAGTTTTTGGAGTGAACCCCATAGCTTTTCTTTTTCCGCCTTCCAATGATTTTGGTGTTGTTCATTTAAGAGGGTTTCGTCTATTTGTCTCAATGAAAGTTCCATCGCTTGGGCTGCCTCAATACTCTTTTGTTCAGCACTCTTCACCAAAGCGTTTTTAAGTGTTAAATAGGTCTCTGTTAGGGAGGTGAGTTGGTTTTGGAATTCCATAGACACCATAGCCTGTTGTGTTTTTATGGGAGCATGTGCTTCAGTGTTTTTTACCCTTACCATTCTATTCATCATACTAGCTTGATTGTTGAGTTGAGCAGAAGCATCGAGTACAAAGGCACCATTGGTAACCACTTCTTCTCCTTGCACTAGGCCTTCTAAAATTTCATAGCTGTCTCCCACTGAGGTTCCCAAAACCACTTCGCGAAAGGCAAAAGTGGGAACAGCACGATTTTCTAGTTGGATATAAACCACCGAACGTTTTCCGGTCCAGAGAACAGCCGATTTTGGCACCAATAGTGTGTCGCTATTATTTTTTACTTCTAGTTGCCCTTTGATGAACATCTCGGGTTTTAAAAGCCCTTTTTTGTTGTCTATTTCAACTCGAACCTGGGCTGTACGGGTTTGAGGATCTATGCGTGGATCAATAAAAATTATTTTTCCACCAAAGGTTTGATTGAGGTGTGCTGGGGTGCTAAAACGAAGAGTTTGCCCTTCTTCAATAGTGGTTAAATTTTGTTCATACACGTCAAAAACAGCCCATAAACGACTTAAGTCTTGTACTTCAAAAAGAACCTCTCCTTGGGTAACATAGTCTCCTACAGCTATGTTTTTTTGTGTCACAACTCCGCTGTAGTCGGCCATTATCGGAATAGTTTCTTTGAGCTGTTGAGTGGATAAAAGTTCCTCAATTAGAGCATCACTGATTTTCCAATAGCTTAATTTTTTTAGAGCAGCATTCAATAATTCTGGGCTGAGTGCCCCTATTTTTTGGGCTTCCAACACTTCCTTTTGAGCCGTGATGATTTCTGGAGCATAGATCCATGCGAGAATTTGCCCTTTTTGAACCGTTGCTCCGGTATACGATACAGCCAATTTTTCAATACGGCCGGGTATATGGTTAACCAAACGCGCTATTTGGGTTTCATCAACTTGCAAGCGACCATTTAGGTCCAAGCTGGAGTGCTTATTTGTCGGGTTGGTTTCAATCACAGTGGTTTGAATTTGAGCCAACTGCACGGCAGCCGGGGTCATTTCTAATTCGTTTTCTTGGTGGCTATGCTCCCCGTCAAGCGGAACGAGTTCCATTTTGCAAAGCGGGCATAAACCGGGTTCCTCTTGTCTAATTTGGGGATGCATAGAACATGTCCACAGGGAGGCCTCATATTCCTCTGGCACTATTTCATCCTGTTGCATTTTAGGGGGCGAAAAAAGAAAGTAACCGACCATTATGCCAACAAACAAGGTGCCGATTAGAACGAGATTAAAACTATTTTTTTTCATTTTTTAAGGATTTAAAAATTTATTAGTCGCTCCATTTTTAGTTGGGAAAAATGACTATCCATAAGAGCATTCAATTGGTTTAATTCATATTGATAAAGGGTGCTTTGTAGGTTTAGTAGTTCATTAAAATAGCTTCCCTCACTACTGTAGGCCGCCATAAGAATTTTGTATGCACTTTGGGCTAATAGAAGTTGTTTTTCAGCTAATTCAAAACGCAATAGTGCACTGTCATAGGCGGTTTGAACGGCCTGTGTCTCTGTCAATAATTGATTGAGGGCTTCTTCTTTTTTAAGCGTATAATGTTCTTGCTTAAGCACTTCTTCTTGTTTTTTTGCTTTAATTTTTTTGCGATAAAGCGGGAGTGATACCTTAAACTTGGGCATTAAAATATCTTTCCCATTTTGTAGCGGTTGTGCATCTGTTCTGGGTTCAATCACACTATAATCAAGTCCAAGCCCTAAACTAGGACGCCCTTCTAGCGTATTGAGGTGGAGGTTGGCTGATGCTGTTTCGATTTGCCAATCCAATTGTTTGAGAAGGGGATGCAGCTTAATTTTTTGTGCTACATTTTCCCAATTTAGTGGGGGTTTTGCTAGGGCCATAGTGGCTGTATCAATTTGTATTGGGCTATTTATCGGTTCATTAATCAAGGCATTGAGAAGCGCTTGTTGCACTACCTTATCTTTTTCCAATATTTTGATTTCTTGTTCTAAAGCCTCTTGTTTCATTTGAATGGTTAGGGCATCTGTTGCCAATGCTTTTCCACTTTCTAATTGTCCTAGCGCCACCTGTTCTAAAGCTAAATAGAGTGCCCTGTTTTTTGCAATTAAACTTTGCTGTTTGGCAATTTGGTAAAGTTTATAGTAGGCTCTTTTTATTTCAAATGCAACCTCTAATCTTCTAATGACAATTGCCTCAGCTTTGGTTTGTGCCTGATTTAAAGCAACTTGCATTTTTGCTTTTTGAGTGCCAAACCACGGAAAGAATTGTTGAGCGGAAAGGGTGAGCACCTGAGCACCTAATCGGGTTTCGGGAGCTAAAAGAGGAACTCCAACACCCAATGTTGGATCGGGTAATTGTCCCACTTGGGGTGCTTTTTTAAGGGCGGCTTCATAGGCCAATCCAACGGCTTTTAAATCTGAATTTTGATCTAAAGCTTTTTCTACAAAAAAGGATACCGATTGACCCCATCCCACGGTGCAAAGCAAGAAGGCTAAAACAACATAGCCTTTGGTGGATAGATTGGAATATTTTTTAATCATTTTTTTGCCATTTTAGTTGAACTTCTTTCCAGAGCGCATAGAGTACTGGAACAGTGAAGAGAGTTACCACTTGGAGGGTCATTCCACCAAAAGTGGGTAGGGCCATGGGCAGCATTAAATCTGCTCCTCGACCTGTTGCCGTAAGCACTGGTAATAAAGCCAAAAGAGTAGTGGAAGTGGTCATCATGGCCGGTCTCACTCTTCGGAGCCCCCCTTCTACCACAGCTTTTCTAATGGCCTCTTTGGTTTGCGGTTGGTTGCGTTTAAAACTGTCTTTTAAGAAGGTAGCTACCAACACACCATCATCGGTGGCTATGCCAAAAAGGGCTAAAAATCCAACCCAAACGGCTATACTGAGATTGATGGTTTCCATTTGAAAAAGAGATCTTATAGAAATTCCCCAAAATTCGAAATTCATAAACCAAGGTTGGCCATAAAGCCAAATCAAAATAAAGCCACCCGAAAAGGCCACAAACACTCCCATAAACACCATCATGGAGGTGATAGCAGAATTAAATTGAAAATACAATATGATAAAGATGAGGGCCAAGGCCAAGGGGAGAACCAGGCTTAAGGTTTTATTGGCCCGAACCTGTTGTTCGTAGTTTCCGGCAAACGAATAATTCACTCCTTTTGGAAGGGTTAAAACCCCTGCTTCAATCTGATTTTCCAAATGTTTTTGTGCCTGATTGACCACAGTGGTTTCGGAGGCCTCTGGCATTTTGTCAAAAAGCACATAGCCTACCAAAAAGCCATCTTCACTTTTAATGGCTTGCGGACCTTGTTCATAGCGAATATGCACTAAATCTCCCAAGGGTATTTGTATTCCTTGTGGAGTAGCAACCAAAATTGAGCGGAGATCCTCTGGTGCGCTCAGTCTTTCTTTAGGATAACGCAACCGAATAGCATAGCGTTCTCTACCTTCAATGGTGGTGCTCATTGGCAAGCCTCCAATGGTGGCTTGCAGTTGGTTTTGAACCGCGGCAACAGAAAGACCATAGCGACTCATTTCTTCTCGTTTGAGGTCTAGCAGCAAATAGGGTTTACCTACTATTCGCTCGGCATATACGGTAGCCGATTTAACACCCTCCACTTTTTTCAGCTCTTCTTCTAGAACCTGGCTAAACGTTTCAATAGTTGCTAGGTCAGGACCTTTTACTTTGATGCCCATGGGTACTCGTATGCCGCTTTGCAACATGAGTAGCCGAGTTTGAATGGGTTGCAATTTGGGTGCTGAAGTAATACCGGCAAATTGCGTACGCATTGTAATTTCCTTCCAAATATCATCGGAAGAATGAATATGATTGCGCCATTGTCTAAAATAACTTCCTTTTGAATCTTCAACTAAATGCTGGGCAGTGAGCCCTAGTTCAATTGCTTGTTCAGGAGAAACGGAGCCTCCTTGAGCCAAGAGAAATTCCCCGGCTTTATTTTGTTTAAACCGTAATCGATTTCCGTTTTCGTCGGTGCTATATTCAGACTTGTAGAGGATGATATTTTCATACATTGACAAAGGCGCTGGATCGAGGGCGCTTTCAACCCGTCCGGCTTTGCCCACTACCATTTCAACCTCTGGAATTGCCGTAACAGACATGTCCAAGGTGCGTAAATTTCGAGCGTTCATTTCTACGCCCGCATGCGGCAGGGTGGTAGGCATCAACAAAAAGGAACCTTCATCTAAGGAAGGCATAAACTCTTGCCCTAGGTTTCGCATAATTTGAATTCCACAGACTAGTAGGGCCAAAATACAGCTCAAGAAGAGCCATTTAAATCGCAATAGGAGATGAAGAATTGTCGCATAGTGTTTAATGACTAAAGATGCCATTCCTAGGAGTAAACCTACAAGGATCACCACAAAGAAAAAGTTGCTGGCAAAGGCATGATGAACGCCTAGGGGCATCCAGGCCTTAGCCAGTAACCAAGCCATAATAAGAGCATACACATAATTTTTAGCTTTTTCAAAGAGGGTGTAAAATTGACCATCTTGATAGGAACTTAAATAAAAGCTAACCAAATTTAAAAATCCAATCACTCCTCCGATTAAGGCAAGGGTGTCCCGATTTACAAAAAGTAAAACAGCACTCAAAAGTAGGAGTGCTAGGCTATAGCCCACCGTTTTTCGGTTGGTTTTTGAAGGTAAACCAAAAAGCTGAACAGCCAATGGGGGGAGCAATGTGATTGCCACCACTATGGCTGCAAGGAGTGAAAAAGTTTTGGTAAATGCTAAGGGGCGAAACAATTTACCTTCAGCCCCTACCATGGTGAAAACCGGTAAGAAACTCACCACAGTTGTTGCTATTGCAGTTATCACAGCCGGTGCCACTTCTTTGGTAGCGTTTGTGATGGTGACGGAAATGGGTTGTTGGTCCCCTGCTTTTTTAATATGGGTGAGCATATTTTCAGTTAAAACAATGCCCATATCCACTAGGGTTCCCACAGCAATAACAATACCTGAAAGAGCCACTATGTTGGCTTCAACCTCCCAATACCGCATGGCGATAAAACACATCAATACTGCCACGGGAAGTGAACCGGCTACAAGTAGGGAAGACCTAATGTTAAGGAGTAAAAGAAGAACCACTAGGATGGTGATGAGAATTTCCAAGCGCAGCGCTTCCTTAAGTGTGCCTAAGGTTTCTTGAATTAACTGTGTTCTATCGTAAAAGGGGACGAGTGTAATTTTAGATTTGGTTCCATCACGAAGGGTTTTAGTGGGAAGACCCGGTGCAATCTCTGCTATTTTTTCTTTTACATTTTGGATCACTTCCATCGGGTTGGCGCCATAGCGAGCTACCGCTACTCCCCCTACTGCTTCAGCTCCCGATTTATCTAGCAGCCCACGTCGTGCTGCCGGACCCAGCGAAACCTTAGCGATATCTTTAATGCGCAAGGGCACATTGTTGCTGGCTTTGAGCACGGTGTTTTCAATGTCTTCAATAGAGGCTACAGCACCCAATCCACGAATAAAATATTCAACTAAATTAATTTCTAAGGTTTGAGCACCCACCTCTAGATTGCTTTCTTTTAGGGCACGCATCACTTCTTGCAGGCTAATTCCATAAATGCGCATTTGATCAGGAAGAACGTCAATCTGATATTCTTGGACAAATCCACCAATGGAGGCTACTTCTGAAACCCCTTTTGCTGCTGCAAGACTTGGTTTCACATAAAAGTCTTGAAGGCTTCGCAACTCGTGTAAGTCCCAACCCCCGGTTGGGTTTCCATTGGCATCTCTACCTTCTAGAGTATACCAAAAAATTTGTCCTAATGCTGTAGCATCCGGTCCAAGAGTGGGTTTTACACCAGGGGGCAATAGGGAGGGGGGAAGGGAATTGAGTTTTTCCAAGAGACGACTTCTACTCCAATAAAATTCAACATCTTCTTCAAAAATGACATAGATGGTGGAAAACCCAAAAAGGGAATTACTGCGCACGCTTTTGACTCCAGCAATACCCAATAAAGAAGAGGTTAGGGGATAGGTAACTTGATCTTCTACATCTTGAGGCGATCGGCCTTTCCATTCGGTGAATACAATTTGTTGGTTTTCGCCTAAGTTTGGTAGGGCATCTACTGAAACCGGATTGCGAGGAAGAAAATTAATGCCTAAATCAAAGGGAGAGGTAATGAGTCCCCATCCCACAAAAAAAAGCAAAAGCAGCCAAGCAACTAATTTGTGATCTAGAAAGAATTTTATAAGACGGTGTAACATGATTTATTTTTTTCATTTTAAAACAATAGCAAGACACGCCTCTACAATTGAAGAGGGTGCTTTTGGGGCCATGAAAAAAAATCAAATTAAAAAAGTCTGCAGTTGCGCTTGAATGTTGCGTTTGGGCAGCGGTGGCTTATGAAAGGGATAAAAAGTAACTTTTTGTTCTAAATGCTGTGGTAAAAAGAAAACAGCCACAAAAGAACAAACATATGTAATGGGTAAAAGGTCTAGCGCACTCACCTGTGGGCTAGTGGCTTCCAGATCGGTTTTTTTGATGAGGAGTTGTTCGTTTTCACAGCAACCCTTGTGCGAAGGAGTTCCTTTTTTAAGGGTTTTATGACAAGCAGGAACAGCCGCTTGTTGATGGCAATTTTTTGGTGTTCCAATAAAACTTACGCCTTTGAGCTCTCCCTTGCAAAAATGCATATCCATGGCAAAGCCTGTGCTTGAGAAAAGCAGAACAAAACTTAGCGTGAGTGCTAAAATTCTATGTAAACTACTGTGTTTCACAACAACAAAGATATAACATAAACGCTAAAAGAGGCTAAATCGTATTTTTTAACCTAAAATTGGGAGAGTTGATCTCCTTGGCGCAACTATAGCATCAAGTTAAGGCTTGTGCTATTCGTTGCACAGCTTCTTTTATGTTGGCTTCAGAGGCAGCATAGGAAATACGAATACAATCTTTGTTTCCAAAGGCATCTCCCGTAACCGTTGCTACATGCGCTTCTTCAAGTAAATACAAAGCAAAGTCGCTTGCATTTTCAATGGTTTTTCCTCTTAGGGTCTTTCCAAAATAGTGCGAAATATCTGGAAAAACATAGAAGGCACCTTCAGGTTGATTGACTTTAAATCCTTCAATATTGGAGAGTAAATCAATGATCAATTTGCGTCTATTTTTAAACTCATCCACCATATATTGTATTTTGCTCACTGGAGCCAGCACGGCGGTTATGGCCGCTCTTTGAGCAATGCAATTGGTGCCACTGGTCACTTGTCCTTGAATTTTATTGCAGGCCTTAGCAATCCACTCAGGAGCACCAATATATCCAATTCTCCAACCGGTCATAGCAAAGGCTTTTGCCAATCCATTCACGGTGATAGTTCTATCGTAAAGTTCCGGAATAGCTGCCAAGCTGAAATGGGGAACACCATAATTTATATGCTCATAAATTTCATCCGAAAGGATATAAATATTGGGGTGTTTAGCCAAAACTTCCCCTAGAGCTCTATATTCAGCTTCGGTATAGACCGTTCCACTAGGGTTGTTGGGGGAGTTGAACATAATGAGCTTTGTTTTGGGCGTAATGGCTGCTTCAAGTTGTTCAGGAGTTATTTTAAAATCGGTTTCAATTGAGGAAGGAATGAGCACAGATTTTGCTTCTGCTAGCGTGGCAATGGCAGAGTAACTCACCCAATAGGGGGCCGGTAAAAGCACTTCGTCTCCTGGGTCTAAAAGAACCATACACACATTGGCAATAGATTGTTTGGCTCCGGTAGAAACCACTACTTGAGAAGGGGTATAGTGCAAGTTGTTGTCGCGTTTAAACTTTTCACAAATAGCCTCTTTTAAATCGGCATAGCCATCTACAGGCGAATAGGAGTTCCAATTTTCGTGAATAGCCTCAACTGCTGCTTCTTTGATGAATTCGGGTGTATTAAAATCGGGCTCCCCAAGACTGAGACCAATGACGTCGATTCCCTTATTTTTTAATTCTCTGGCTTTAGCTGCCATAGCCAAAGTGGCTGAAGCAGGCAGGCTATTGATTCTTGCTGAAAGTGCATCCATAGTTTTTAGGCAGGATTAATGCCCATGTTTTTTAAATGTTGAAAGTGAGAGAAGATGGCACTTCTCGTGGTTTTGTATTCGTTGTAGGGCAAATTAAATTCGCGGGCAGTTTTTTTAACTATTTCTCCAATCTTAGTGTAGTGTATATGGCTAATATGTGGAAATATATGGTGTTCAATTTGGTGATTTAATCCTCCAGTAAACCAATTAATAAAGCGATTTTTAGTAGCAAAATTAACCGTTGTTTTAAGTTGGTGAATGGCCCAAGTGTGTTTAAGTTCATGCGAACCATTTTCGGGTAATGGCATTTCAGCATCTCCAATGACATGAGCCAATTGAAAGACAACACTCAAAATAAGTCCGGCGGTGTAGTGCATCACCACAAAACCAATGACCACTTTCCACCAAGCAATATCAAGTATAAAGATGGGTAAAACCACCCAAATGGTAAAATATAAAACTTTGGTTAAAATTAAGCCGGTCCATTGCATAGCGGGTTTTTTGCTGTTGGCATAGGACAACTTCTTTTTGATGTAGCGTCGCATTTGCGAAAAATCGGCAAATATTGCCCAGTTAAGGGTCAATAAACCATATAATAAAACGGAGTAGAGGTGTTGAAAACGATGGTGGGGCGCCCAACTAGCATGCTTAGAAAAACGCAAAATTCGACCAGCCTCCAAATCCTCGTCGTGTCCATGAATATTGGTATAGGTATGGTGCAGCACGTTGTGTTGCACTTTCCAATTAAACACATTTCCAGCCAAAATGTAGATGCTGCTTCCCATAATTTTATTCACCCAAGGGTGTTTTGAAAAAGAACCGTGGTTTCCGTCATGCATCACATTCATGCCCACTCCAGCCATTCCAACTCCCATAACAACGGTAAGCAAAAGTTTTATCCATTGATTGAGATCCGAAACCAAAACAATGATATAGGGGGCAATGAGCAAAGAAAACATTACTAGGGTTTTGAGATAAAGTCGCCAATTGCCTGTTTTGGGGAGGTCCTGTTCTTTGAAATATTGGTTAACGCGATGATTTAATGTTTTAAAAAAATCTTTGGGATCTTTTCTTGAAAAGCGAATGGGTTGGAAGGAATGCATAAATATATATTAATTTTACAAAAATAAGAAACACTTTCATTGCAGCAACTACTTACTTCATTTCCTGAATTAAATTCTCAACAAATAGATCAATTTAAGCGGTTAAAGCCCCTATATCTAGATTGGAATGCAAAAATTAATGTGATTTCGAGAAAAGATTTAGAGGCGTTTTATGTGCATCATGTGCTACATTCGTTAGCTATTGCTAAGGTGGTTTCTTTTGCGGCGGGCACGCAAGTGCTCGATGTGGGCACCGGTGGTGGTTTTCCCGGAATTCCGCTTGCTATTTTATTTCCGAAAACACAATTTTATTTAATTGACAGCATTGGAAAAAAAATAAAAGTAGTGCAAGATGTTGCGTCTCAATTGGGTTTAGAGCATGTTGAGGCCACCCAAATGAGAGCCGAACACTTTCCGCATTCAGTAGATTTTGTGGTGAGTAGAGCCGTAACCCAAATGGATGTTTTTTACCAATGGGTAGTCAAAAAAGGAAAGCCAAAAAGTCAACATAGCTTAGCCAATGGCATTCTCTATTTAAAAGGGGGTGATTTAACAAACGAGCTCAGTCCTTTTCCAGAAGCAGTAGAATTTCCTATTTCGCGTTATTTTAAGGCTCCTTTTTTTGAAACCAAAAAAGTGGTTTATATCCCTTTTTAAAAAAGGGAATTATGAAGCGAGAAGTCCTTCAATAAAATCACCTACAAAATAGGCTACAAAGGCTGCACAAGCCCCTAGGAGAACGGTTTCAAAAATGCCTCTCAGAGGTGATGTTTGGTTAACCACAGCTTTTAATAGTCCAATTAAAACAAAGCCAATTGCGGTGCAAATAATTGTCCAAGTGAAAGGATTGGAAGTTAAAGGAGCAATAAAGTCAATGAGGTATACCGATAGGGGAATGAGACCTACCAATAAAAAGGCAATATAAGTCATGCCACCAATGGTGAGGGGTGAACGAGTATCTTCAATCATTTCTAATTCTTCTTTCATCATCACGTCTACCCATCGGTCTTTATCCTTAGTGATAACAGCTACAACGTCCTCCAATAGAGTTCCTGTGAACCCTTTAGCTCGATAGATTTCTCGAATTTCTTCAGTTTCTTTTTCGGGAATATTTTCTACCTCCCAATATTCGATGGCTTTGTGTTTTTGATATTGATCTTTTTCTGTTTTGGCTGAAACATAGGCGCCCACCGACATGGCGAAGCCATCGGCAAGGAGGTTGGCAAATCCTAAAATGAGAATCACATCGCTACCCAAATCAGCTCCCACTGCTCCGGCCACTACGGCAAAAGTGGTTACACAGCCGTCAATGCCGCCATAGACAAATTCGCCTAAATATTTTTCCAAATGGGCAAAACGGGTATTTCTTTGGTGTAATTGGGTTTCGTTATGCGGCTTCATGTTGATAAAAAGGGATAGCGATAGTCTTTTGCCAGAACAAAAGTTTCCTTGATGAGTCTAGGCGACACCCAACGCATGAGATTTGCTGCTGCTCCAGCTTTATCATTAGTGCCTGAAGCTCGAGCACCCCCAAAAGGTTGTTGTCCCACCACGGCTCCTGTGGGTTTGTCATTAATATAAAAATTTCCGGCACTATTTTCCAGTACTTCAATGGCTTCTTGAAGGGCATAGCGGTCTTGTGAAAAAACGGCCCCGGTGAGCGCATAGGGTGATGTGCTGTCTACCAAATTGAGCGTTTCGTTCCACTGTGCATCCTCATAAACATAAACCGTAACCAGCGGTCCAAAAAGTTCGGTTTCCATGCTAAAATAGTGAGGGTCAGTTGTCACGGCAAGGGTAGGCTCAACAAAATAACCTTTTGAGTCGTCATATCCACCGCCAGCTATTATGCGGGTTGTGTCATCTTTTTTAATTTGTTCTATGGCGTTTTTAAGTCGATCAAAAGCATTTTGATGAATAACAGCGGTGATAAAATTTTCAAAATGCTCGGGACTTCCCATTTTAAGGGTTTTCATTTCCGCTAGGGTTATTTCTAAAATCTCATCGGCTTTGGATTGAGGTAAGTAAACCCGTGAAGCGGCTGAACATTTTTGTCCTTGAAATTCAAATCCTCCACGAATAATGGCTGTGGCCACTGCTTTAGGCTTAGCTGATGGGTGTGCGAGAATAAAATCTTTTCCTCCGGTTTCACCCACTATGCGCGGATAGGTTTTATAGCGATCCATTTGTCCGCCAATTTTTTTCCATAGGTTTCTAAAAACAGTTGTTGAGCCGGTGAAATGAAGACCAGAAAAATCGGGGCTGTTCAAAACCGTGTCAGTAATTTCTTCTGGTGGACCAAAAACCACGTTGATCACACCAGGCGGAAGCCCTGCTTCTTGTAGAATATCAATAATAATCTTGGCAGAAAAAACTTGATAGTCACTAGGTTTCCAAACAACCACATTGCCCATCATGGCAGCGCTGGTTGGCAAATTACCTGCAATGGCCGTGAAGTTAAAGGGGCTAATGGCATAGACAAATCCTTCTAGTGGGCGGTGTTGCAACTGATTCCAAATGCCAGGACTGCTGTTGGGTTGTTCTTTATAGATTTCTTGCATAAAATAGACATTAAAGCGAAGAAAATCGGTGAATTCACAAGCGGCATCAATTTCGGCTTGATGAATGTTTTTAGATTGCGCCAGCATGGTGGCGGCATTAATTTTAGCACGATAGGGTCCCGCCACTAAATCGGCAGCTTTTAAAAAAATAGCGGCTCGTCTTTCCCAAGGCATTTTGCTCCATTGTTTTCGGGCTTCTAAGGCACTATCAATGGCATATTGAGTTTCTTTTGAACCGGCCAAATGAAATTCACCTAAGCGGTGTTGGTGGTCATGCGGGGGATGCATGCTTTGGGTTTTTCCTGTTTTAATTTCTTTTCCATCAATGTAGAGTGGAACCTCAATGGGGGTGTTGTAGAGTTCTTGATAGGCTTTTAACACCTCTGTTTTTTCGGGGCTACCCGAACAATAGTTTAATACAGGTTCATTTGTTGGAAAAGGAACAGCTATGACATGATTAGACATAAAAAAAGAAACTAAGGGTTAGAAATGACTTAAAATAGAATTGTATGTATCAATTCAAAATAGAAGGAATGTTTAATTTAAACGGTGGAATATCCACATTGAATTTTTTTGTGGAGGTAAAATTAATCATTATGTAGGTGCCAATCATTACACCAATGGGAGAAGTTATAAGGCAGCCCGACTTGTATACATGAATTTCGCCTGGTCTCACAATGGGCTTTTTTCCTACTACGCCGTCACCATTAATATATTGTGTATTGTTGTTGGTTTCCACAATTTTCCAGTGTCTAGAAAGCAGTTGCACCACATCCTTACTTTGATTTTCTATACTAATGGTGTAGACAAATCCATGATGAAGAATGTCATCCTTGAGAAAACTTCCTTCAAATTGTGTTTCAACAGAGATTTTAATCCCTCTTGTAATTTGTTGAATCATAGTGGTTTTTGCTGATTATACACCCTTTGTAAAGGTAGGAAAAAAAGCAATACAAACAAGAGTGAAAAAAAAAGGAAAAAAAATTAATTTTTTAGGGTAAAAGAATTGGTTTTTCCAACGCCAATTAAGGCATCATAAAGGGCACCATTTTCACGATAATAGACCAAAATATGATAGTCGTTTTCGGTCTGAGCGTGTGAGCCACTAAGCCTGTTCAAATGAACTCCTTCGGCGTTTTTTAGCACATATTTATAGTTGTAAAAGCCTTGTTTTAAGAGCAATACACCTTCATAAATCTCGAGAGAGGGGTTGTAATACATCTTGTTTGCCTCGGTGAGTTGATAATTGTTAAAACTCCCATAAATAAAAATTTCGTTGTCTAGAGGGGGCACCACAGTAGAAAGACTAAAATAGACAAAGCTATAATCTGCTTCGGTTTTAGCGTTGCGATTTCCCATCAGAGTGCGTGGTTCATAAGCGCCGTTAATGTCGGGAGCAAAGCTGTAGGGGCTGTATCGTAAATCAGGATTGGTAAACAAATAGGTTTCGTATAATTTGGATCGGGTTACATAACTAATGTTGGGGTTGGTGACACGTAAATCTTTAGAGTCAAAAAAGAAAAATTCATTTCCACCCTCATAAAGAGTTTGGTCGTCATAGCGATATTCTAACCCATTGGCGGCATAAAATTGCGGTTTAATATTTTCTATGGCGGTGTTCCATTGATAGTTTTGAAGCAGCACCACTTTCACATTTCTTTCTGGATTTTGAAAAATAAAATTTTGAGGGGTCACCTTAAAACGAATGTTCTGATGGGTTTCAAAAAAGGCAACATTTTGCGCACGATAAACAGCGGCCGCCACCGAGGCTCTGTTTTCATAAACACAAAATTTGCGACTAAAGAGCAACTCGTCATAGGCGTTATAAATTTCTATGAGATAGTTGCCGGAAACCAGCAATTGGGTATTTTGATTGGGCAATTGAAGCTCATAATGAGTGTAGGGTTGCAAGGTGTTAAAAGAGGTGCTAAAGTTTTCAATTCTAACGTTGTCAAAACCGCTAAAAATTTCATTAGAAAAGAGCGAAGATGGAGTCCAGTCTGCATTGAAATGTTTAAGCTTGTAGTAGTAGTCGTTTACTTGAGTGTCGAGGTCATCAAATTCTAAAAAAAGACTTTCACCCAACGAAATGATTGGAAATTGTTGGGCCTCTTGTGTGCTGCTAAAAAGGATGGATTTGATATGATCGGGCGGAATCACCTCCTGGGCTTGCTGTGAATAAATGGCCATAGAACAAAAAAGCCCTAGCAAAACACCAACCCACTGCTTCCAAAATTCTATTCTTTTCATCGTGCTACACTCACTAACGTAAACATCAGTCAAATTGGTATAAAATTAAAAAGTTAAACAGCTATTTAGAATAAATATAAATAAAGATTTTTACCCCTAAAATAGTTTACTGAAAAGTGGGTTTATTAGTACATTTGTGCGGTTTTAGAATTATTTTGATGAATCACACAAAAGGCATTCGAACAAGACGAGGCGCCAACATTAAAATCAAAGGGGAAGCAGAGAAAATCTTAGCAAACGCCCCTCACTCCAATACCTTTGCCATTCACCCCGACGACTTTTTCAACCTTATTCCAAAATTATTTGTGAAAGAAGGCGATGCAGTCAAACGAGGTACTCCAGTTTTATACAGCAAAGAAAATCCAGAGATTCAAGTTGTTTCTCCTGTTGCGGGAACTGTTGATCAGATTGTTCGGGGGCCCAAACGAAAAATAGAAAAAATTATCATTAAGGGAGCGGCAAAACAAGAGGCAGAAAAGCTCGAGTTTGGCAATTTAAATTCCCTTACGGCTGAAGACATTAAAGCCATCTTGCTAAAAAGTGGTGCGTGGTCTTTTATAGAGCAACGCCCCTATGGCGTGATTGCCGATCCAAAAGCCAAGCCCAAAGCGCTTTATGTTTCTATGGTCAACACCGCCCCGCTGCAAGTTGATTATGGTTTTATTCTAAAAAACAAAAAAGATGCTTTTCAAGCTGGTTTAAACGTACTTGCAAAATTGATGGAACAGCCAGTGAATCTTGGTATTTCGGTTTTTGAAAAGCAAGATTATGAGTCGCTTGAAAATTGCAGTCTCTACACCATTGATGGTCCTCACCCGGCCGGTAACGTGAGTGTGCACATTCATAAATTAGACCCGCTTAACCCCAATGAAAAAGTATGGGTAGTGCGTCCAGAAGATGTGGCGAATATTGGAACGCTTTTTACCGAAAAAAGCTTTGCCGCCAACCGTACCGTTGCTGTTGCTGGAAATGTGTTGGATAATCCACTATATATAGCCACCACCATTGGAGCTGAGGTGGCCCCGCTCATAGAAAGAGTGGCTTTGCAATCGGATAATGTTAGAATAATCAACGGCGATGTTTTTACAGGCACCACCACCCATCAGGAGGGCCATTTGGGCTATTTGAACAATTTGCTTTCCGTTATTCCTGAGGGGAACCAATACAGAATGTTTGGCTGGTTGCCTTTTGTAGACAACGCCATTCCCAGTCTTTCCAAAACCTCTTTTTCATGGTTGTTAGGCAGTAAGGGCTATGAGGTAAATACCAACCTTAATGGAGAAGAACGTGCCCTTGTGGTCACCGGCGAAATGGAAAAATTAATGCCTATGGAACTCTATCCTATGCAGCTTCTCAAAGCTTGTTTGGCAGAAGACATTGAGAAAATGGAGGCCCTAGGTATTTATGAAGTGGTGCCAGAAGATTTTGGTTTAATTGATTTTGCCAACACCTCCAAAATTGAAGCCCAACAAATTATTCGAGACGCAATTGCATTAATGATTAAGGAAGTAGGATAAAAAAAAGAGTGTATGAATGCTATCAGAAAACAATTTGACAAATTAAAAAGACCCTTTGAAAAAGGACAGAAGTTGGAACGTTTTGCCCCTGCAATCAACGCCTTTGAAACCTTTTTATTTGTGCCCAAACACACCACCCACAAAGGAGCTCATATTAGAGATGCGGTAGATTTAAAGCGAACTATGGTAACCGTTATTTTAGCGCTTTTACCCGCTCTAGCTTATGGGATATACAACACCGGATACCAGCATTTTAGTCAGCTAGGAGTTGATTTTACCTTTTTAGATGCCTTCTTGCATGGCGCGTGGAAAATTGTGCCCATGATCATAGTTTCCTATGTGGTGGGTCTTTCAATAGAATTTGCTTTTGCAGTCTATCGCGGGCATGAAGTAAACGAAGGCTACTTGGTCACCGGATTACTCATTCCCATGATTATGCCTGTAGATATTCCACTTTGGATGGTAGCCATTTCTGTGGCCTTTGCTGTATTGATAGCTAAAGAAGCCTTTGGTGGAACTGGAATGAATATTTTAAATCCCGCCCTCACGGCACGAGCCTTTGCGTTTTTTGCTTATCCTACCTATATGTCAGGGAATAAGGTTTGGGTCTCCGAAGCCTCTAGTGTAGACGGTATTTCTGGTGAAACTATTTTAGGAACATTAGCTGCAGGTGGTAGTCCAAATTATTCCTTTTTCGAAATGTTTGAAGGCGCTATTCCGGGCTCTATTGCCGAAACATCAACCCTTTGGATTGTTGTTGGTGCCCTAATTTTAATTGCAACTGGCATAGGAAGTTGGCGTATTATGGCAGGAGGTGTTCTCGGTGCCGCTTTTATGGGCTTTTTGTTCAATTTGTGGAGTGCCAATGCTCTAATGTCCTTTTCATGGCTCAATCATTTAGTAGTGGGAGGCTTTGCGTTTGGCATTGTGTTTATGGCCACAGATCCAGTATCGGCAGCACAAACAACTAAGGGGAAATGGATTTATGGTATTCTAGTAGGTATCTTTTGTATTATGATTCGCGTGTTTAATCCGGCCTATCCGGAAGGAGTGATGCTTGCCATTCTACTCATGAACGTATTTGCCCCCACCATTGATCACTATGTGGTCAATGCCAATATCAATAAAAGAAAGAAACGTTGGCTAGCCAAGGAAGAAAATTTGAAAACCGCCTAAATTATGAACCGAGACAGTAATTTATACACGTTTATTTTTGCCGCCGTAATGGTTTTTGTTGTGGCTTCTGTCTTAGCCTTCACGGCCACTTCTTTAAAAGATTTACAAGCCGAAAATGTGCGCTTAGAAAAAATGCAAAACATTTTAGCAACCATTGGCATTGAAACAGACCGAGAGAAAGCAGAAGGACTCTACAAGCAATATGTAGTAGAAGAACTAGCCCTTAAAAATGATGGTAGTGTAGACGCTACCGTAAACGCTTTTGAAGTGAAGTTGAATACCGAACTTAAAAAGGGAATTAGCGAACAACGTTTTCCTCTTTATGTGGCTAAAGTAGCTGAAGAAACCTTCTACATTGTGCCGCTTCGAGGAGCAGGATTGTGGGATGCAATTTGGGGCTATATCGCTCTTCAAGAAGACAACAACACCATTAAAGGTGCTGTATTTGACCACAAAGGTGAAACTGCCGGATTGGGAGCCGAAATCACACAAAAATGGTTCCAAGACCGCTTTATAGGAGAAAAAATCCTAGCACAAGATGGCAGCTTGAAAGGCATTGCGGTTTCTAAAACCAATAACGATCCCAATGGAATGGATAAAGAAGATCACGAAGTAGATGCCATTTCTGGGGCCACCATTACCGGTGATGGTGTTACCGATATGATCATTGAACGGCTCACCCACTATATGCCCTATTTTCAAAACCAACACCCTTCAATGGCTTTAAACTAATTATATGAGCACAACAAAAGGAAACCGAAAGCCCGTTATCTTCTTCCTCAATAAGGAGGGAGAACCTTTATTGTCTAAAAAAAATCGGAAGTTATTATCCGACCCCCTAGATGACAACAACCCCATCACCGTTCAAGTGTTGGGCATTTGCTCTGCTTTGGCCATCACCGTGCAACTCAAACCCGCAGTGGTGATGAGTATTTCAGTAATGGCCGTTATGGCAGCTAGTAACGTGATCATATCACTCTTACGCAATTTGATTCCCAATCGAATTCGTATCATTGTGCAATTGGTGGTTGTGGCCGCCATGGTGATTTTGGTAGATCAAATTCTTCGCGCCTATGCCTATGACGTGAGTAAGGAACTTTCCATTTTTATTGGTTTAATTATCACCAACTGTATTGTAATGGGAAGATTAGAAGCCTTTGCCTTAGGCAATGGTGTTTGGAAATCTTTTTTAGATGGAATTGGAAATGCGGCCGGTTATGGTGTTCTACTCATTTTGGTTGCCTTTTTCAGAGAACTTTTAGGTTCAGGAAAACTTTTTGGCTTTCAAGTAATTCCAGATGCGCTCTATGAAATGGGCTATGAAAACAACGGTTTGATGTTGCTCTCACCCATGGCATTGATCACGGTGGGACTCATCATTTGGCTGCAACGCGCAAGAAACAGAAAACTAATTGAAAAAAATTAAGGGGAACACCAAATGGAAGCATATGTAAATTTATTTGTTAAAAGCATTTTCATAGAAAATATGATTTTTGCTTATTTCTTGGGGATGTGTTCTTATTTGGCTGTCTCCAAAACTGTAAAAACAGCGGTGGGATTAGGTTTGGCCGTTATCTTTGTATTGGCTATCACCGTCCCCATTAACTTTCTACTCGACTCTTATCTATTGCGACCAGGTGCCTTAGCTTGGTTAGGAGCAGATTATGCTGCTGTAGACTTAAGTTTTTTAAGTTTCATCATGTTTATTGCTGTGATTGCCTCCATGGTGCAATTGGTAGAAATGGTTGTTGAAAAATTTGCTCCAGCGCTTTATGGGGCACTCGGAATTTTCCTGCCCCTAATTGCGGTAAACTGTGCCATTTTAGGAGGATCACTTTTCATGCAACAAAAAGATTTTGGCGGCATTAGCGAGGCTGCTGTTTATGGATTGGGTTCTGGCATTGGATGGCTATTGGCCATTTTAGCCATTGCAGCCATCCGAGAAAAAATTACCTATTCCAACGTGCCGGCTCCCTTACGTGGATTGGGCATTACCTTCATTATTACTGGATTAATGGCGATTGGATTTATGAGTTTTATGGGGATTAAATTATAAGTATAAAATGGATTTGACTGTAATTATAGCGAGTGTTGTTGTTTTTTTAATCATCACCTTTGCATTGGTGGGTATGCTGCTAGGTGCCAAGGCCAAATTGTTGCCTTCTGGCCCAGTTTCCTTATTGATCAATGGAGATAACAATGTAGATGTTTCTTCCGGAGGTACGCTTTTGAATACCCTTGGAAATAACAAAATATTTTTACCTTCTGCCTGTGGGGGAGGGGGAACTTGCATCCAATGTAAATGCCAAGTACTAGAAGGTGGAGGTGAAATTTTACCCACTGAAAAACCTCATTTTTCCCGAAAAGAAATTGCAGAGGGTTGGCGTTTAGGCTGCCAAGTAAAAGTAAAACAAGACATGGTGATTCAGGTGCCTGAAGAAGTTTTTGGCATCAAAAAATACGAGGCTACTGTGGTGCGCAACTGGAACGTGGCTTCCTTTATCAAAGAGTTTGTGGTAGAAATTCCAGAAGCCATGGACTATAAAGCCGGAGGCTATATTCAAATTGAAATTCCTAAATGCGAAGTAGACTATAAAGACATTGACATCAGTGCCCACCCCGAAGAGCACCCTAAGGAAGAAGACAAGTTTAAATTAGAATGGGACAAATTTGGCCTTTGGGATTTAAAAATGAAAAATTCAGAGCTGGTAGAACGTGCCTATTCCATGGCCTCTTATCCGGCAGAGGGTAAAGAAATAATGCTGAATGTTAGGATTGCTACTCCACCCTGGGATCGTGCCAAAAACGGCTGGATGGATGTCAATCCGGGTATTGCTTCATCCTATATTTTTTCTAAAAAGCCAGGCGATAAAGTAACTATATCTGGACCCTTTGGTGAATTTTTCATTAACGAGTCTGAAGCCGAAATGCTTTATGTGGGCGGTGGAGCTGGAATGGCACCGATGCGTTCGCACCTCTACCATTTATTCCGTACGCTCAAAACTGGACGAAAAGTGACCTTTTGGTATGGAGGCCGTTCTAAACGAGAATTGTTCTACACCGACCACTTTAGAGCCTTAGAAAAAGACTTTCCTAATTTTAAATTCTACATTGCCCTTTCTGAACCGCTTGAAGAAGACAACTGGAAAGAAAAAGATGGTTTAGAGGGTGCTGGTGATGGTTTTGTGGGCTTTGTGCACCAAGTGGTAATCGATAATTATTTGTCCAACCATGATTCGCCTGAAGATATTGAAGTCTATTTCTGCGGGCCACCACTCATGAACCAAGCCGTTGAAAAAATGGCCGATGACTTTGGTGTACCACCCGAAAATATTCGCTTTGATGATTTTGGTGGGTAAAAAAACAAAGAGGCTACGGCCTCTTTTTTTATTTGAGCTTTAGATATGAACACATTATCGGAAAAGGAACTACATCAATTGGCCATGACCACGGTGGGGCAACAGTTGGAAGAAGATGGTTTTGAATTTATGACGGTTAATTCCCAACTAAAAAAAGATCCGCAATTTGTATGTCTCAAAAATAAAAAGCTCCATTTTGTGGTGGTTCGTGCGGTGCCATATCCTCAGAATCCCACTGAATATGATACTGTTTTTATGGAAAAAATGCGTGCCCATGCCGCTACCTTTAATGCCCATACATATTATGCGGGGGTAGGATTTGCCTCGGCTTATAATTACGAAAAACCACCCCAAAAGGGCGAGCCTTATGCCATCAATTTTCAGGGACTTCAAGAAATTAGCGCTCATGAATAAGTTTTTGTTTTTTATTGTTACCCTTTTCCTGTGGTGTTGTGCCCCCACCCAAACAACGCCCATTGTTCATAAGGGATATGCTTTAGGGACTTCCTATTCAGTGCAATATGCACCCATTAAGCATTCATACGAAAAGGTGCAAAAGGGCCTTGACTCTCTATTTGAAGTGTTAAATAAATCCTTGTCAACTTATGTACCCGATTCTGACATTAGTAAAATCAATAGAGGGGACAGTTTGCTAGTGGTAGATGAACATTTTGAAAATGTGTATGCCATGGCCTCTGAGGTTTGGAAAAAAACCAATGGATATTTTGATCCCACGGTAGGTGCTTTGGTCAATGCCTATGGCTTTGGACCTGACACCGATTATACGCCTATTTCTGAGAGCCAAAGAGATGAGATTTTGACCTATACCGGCTGGAATAAAACACGAATTACTTCAAAAAAAACCGTTCTGAAAACACATCCACAATTGTATTTTGATTTTAATGCCTTAGCCAAAGGTTATGTGGTTGATCAACTGGCATACTATCTACAGCAATTGGGTAGTGAAAACCATTTGGTAGAAATTGGCGGAGAACTCGTTGCCCAAGGAAAGAGTCCACGCTCTCAAAAGTGGTGGACCATTGCCATAGAAAATCCCAATAGAGAAAAAGAAAAAACGCTTATAAAAACCCTTGCTTTACAAGATAAAGCCATTGCCACCTCTGGGAATTATAGAAAGTTTAAAATAGAAGAAGCTACAGGTAAACGATTGGTGCATTCTATTAACCCCAAAACAGGTAATCCTTTTCCTACTGAAGTTTTAAGTGCTTCGGTTATAGCCCCCACTTGTATGCAAGCAGATGCCTATGCCACCGCACTCATGGTCATGCCTTTGGAAGAAAGTAAAGCCTTGATTGAACGAGAACCCCATGTAGAGGCCTATTGGATTGTTGAAACCAAAACGGGAGCTGTAGAAGAGGTGTTTTCTTCAGGTTTTCCAAGAGAATAGGAAATCTACTTTTTTTATTTGGGTGGAGTGGATTTTCCCTTTGGCTGGGTTTCTAACGCTTACCTATTTTAAAGATAAGTCACCCATTGCAAACGCGCGCTAGCGGGAGGTTTGAACTTAAATTGCTAGTCAATGGAGCACGTAACACTATTAAACCCCTCCATAAAAGCAGTTTTATTGGCTTCCCAATCGGATACGGTTTCATAAACGAACAAAGTAAAAAGAAGAAGAAATAAAAATTGAAGGAGTGAAAAACGTTTTCTTGTGATGTAATTCATGAGAGTAAGATTTGGTTTATTTAAAAGTACAAACTTTTTTTAATCAGTTTATGCTATGGCTTGTTGTGCAAAGCTGAATTAAATCTCAACAACTATTTTACCCCCACCGGAATTTTCTCTTTTGAGGGAAGGGCATATTGGATAATTTCTTGGGGCTTAAGTTGGTCTTGAATAGAAACGGCCAGCGTTTGGAAACCTACTTTTTCTAGACGTTTATAGAAATCTTGCCCATAAATACGCACATGATCATATTGCCCAAATACGTTTGTTCTTTCCTTAGGATCCGTAATACTGTTATCTTCAAAAGTAGTTGTTCGATTTTCATCTAAAGGAACTTGAGCAATGAGCGTACCTCCTTTTTTGAGCACCCTATAGAGCTCTGACAGAGCTTTATGGTCATCAGGAATGTGTTCTAAAACATGGTTGCACAAAATCAAATCATAGGAATTATCCTGAAAAGGAAGGGCACAAATATCTGCTTTTACGTCGGCTAGAGGAGAATGGAGGTCAGTTGTGGTGTAGTGCCAATGTGAAAAAGACTTGAATTTTTGATAAAAAACTTGTTCAGGGGCTAGGTGCAAAACCTTTAGGGAGTCTTTTAAAAAAGTAGTATGCTGTTTCAAATAGAGCCACAACAAACGGTGTCTTTCTAGAGAAAGGGTGCCAGGGCAAAGAGCATTGGGTCTTAATTGGGGACCATAGCCATAGGGCAAAAAAGTACGATAGCCACTACCGTCTATGGGATCAATAAAACGGTTTCCTTTGTAGAAAAATCGTAAAAAAGGACGCAACCACAAACTCATTTGGATTAAAAACGGACGTGGAAACCATTGCAACAGCTTTTTCATGGCTGATATAAATAGAGTTCTTCTTCATCGGAAGAAATGCCGAGTGCGTCATACACATATTTGAAAGTGGACAATAAGCGAGGTTGGCCGTCAATGAGCGCTACATTGTGTTCAAAATGAGCACTAGGGGCGCCATCTGCCGTGAGGATAGTCCATCCGTCGGGCAGTTGTTTTATTTTTCGGGTGCCCTGGTTGATCATGGGTTCTATGGCCAACACCATGCCGTCTTGAAATTTTTTACCAAATCCTCTTCGCCCATAATTGGGTACTTCTGGGGCTTCGTGCATTTCTCTTCCCAAGCCGTGGCCTACCAATTCACGCACCACACCATAGCCATAAGACTCCGTATAGGATTGAATGGCATGGGCCAAATCGCCTATGCGTTTTCCTGCTCTAAATTGAGCAATGCCTTTATATAAAGAGGCTTTGGTTACATTGAGCAATTGTTCTGTTTCTGGGGCTATTTCGCCTACAGCAAAGGTATAGGCATGATCGCCAAAGAACTCATTTTTATAAGCCCCGCAATCCACTGAGAGTATATCGCCTTCCTCTAAGGGGGTATTGTTGGGAATGCCATGAACCACCTGGGCATTGGGACTCACACAGAGGGTGTTGGGAAAATCATAAAGCCCTAAAAAGCCCGGTAGGGCTCCGTGATCTCGAATAAATTCTTCGGCCTTTTGATCGAGTTGTAAAGTGGTTACTCCCGGTTTAATTTCGCTTGCTAACATTCCCAATGTTTTAGAAACAATTTGGGCACTTTCATACATTAAAGCAATTTCTTCCGGTGTTTTAATCGTCATAAGAAGTACTTAAAAATCGTAGGCATTTTGATAAGGCTGTCCGGTGATTATTTTTTGCATATCCTCATGGAGGGTTTCTACCGGTAGTTCCACAATACGGTTCACTTCTTGTCCATCTTTTAGGAAGATGAGGGTAGGAATATTGAGAATGGAATAAGGTTTTTCATAGCCTTCTTCACTCTCTTTATCTTCGTTTAGTGCATACATGGTGATGTTTGCATCGGCAATTTCTAAAGCGTCAACCAGCTTAAAAATGCCCCCCAATTCTCTTTGGGTGTCTTCGCACCAAGTGCCCATAAAGATGACCAATTCAAATTCTTGAGCCTTTTGTTTTAGGTCTGTTGCCCAGTTTTGGGGAACACGATAAAAATCATAGCTGTCTTGAAACCAAGATTGGTAGAGAGAGTCCTTTAAATTAGCTCTATTGAGGGGTCCAAGGATCATGGGGTCTCCTGCTTGGGTTAAGGCTTTTTTAACGGGAAGGGGTTGTAGTTCCTTTTGCGCATTTGTTTGTTCTTGACAGCCCAAACAAAGGGAAAGGCTCGCAAATAGTAGAAAGATTGGTTTCATTTTTAAAGCGGGTTGAGCGTTAGGGTTCAAGTAAAGAATTTTCGGTCATTTCGGCTGGTTTATCCAATCCCATAAGATCTAAAATTGTGGGTGCCACATTGGCCAAGACCCCTGAACGGAGTTTTCGCTTTTGAGTGTCTACTAAAATAATGGGCACCGGATTGGTGGTGTGAGCAGTATTGGGGCTTCCATCTTCATTTTTCATGGTTTCACAATTGCCATGATCGGCAATAATTAGGCAGGCATAGTCTTTTTCAAGGGCTGCCTCCACTACCTTTTGTGCACATTGATCAACAGTTTCACAAGCTTTGATAGCTGCGGCTAAATCTCCAGTATGCCCCACCATGTCCGGATTTGCAAAATTTAAACAGATAAAATCAGGTGGGTTTTGCTGAATGCGTTCCACTATGGCCGTGCGCACTTCTGGAGCACTCATTTCAGGTTGTAAATCATAAGTAGCCACTTTGGGAGAGGGGCATAAAATACGATCTTCTCCCTCAAAGGGTATTTCGCGCCCACCATTAAAGAAAAAGGTCACATGTGGATATTTTTCTGTTTCTGCAATACGCACTTGTGTTTTTTTGGCTTGAGCAAGGGTTTCTCCTAAGGTGCCGGTCAAATTTTCTTTGTCAAAAATCACATTAACCCCTTTATACGATTCATCATAATTGGTAAGGGTAACATAGTGAAGTGCTAGCGGGGTCATGTCATATTCAGGAAAGGCTTTTTGGGAGAGCACTTCGGTCAATTCTCTTCCTCTATCGGTTCTAAAATTAAAAAAGAGCACAACATCTCCGGCTGCTATGGTGGCCACAGCTTGTTGGTGGGCATCTGCTAAAAAATGGGGTTCCACAAATTCATCTGTAATTCCATTGGCATAACTCTTTTCTAAACTTTTAGCCAAATCGTTGCTTGGAGTTCCTTTTCCTTGTACCAATAAATCATATACTTTTTTAATTCGTTCCCAGCGTTTGTCTCGATCCATGGCATAGTAGCGTCCCACTATAGAAGCAAGGGTGCCCCCGGTTTGAGCTAATTTTTGTTGGAGCCTAGAAACAAATTGCACGCCCGATTGTGGGTCTACATCCCGCCCATCGGTGAAGGCGTGAACATAAAAATTGGATATGCCATTAGCGGCTGTAACTTCTACTAAATTTTCTAAATGATCAATATGAGAATGTACCCCTCCATCTGACAACAAGCCTACTAAATGAATTTTCTTACCTTCTTTTTTAGCATAATTAAAAGCTTCTTGTAAAACCTTTTCATTTTTTAGCGTATTTTCTTGCACTGCTTTATTGATCTTCGCCAAGTCTTGATAAACAATGCGTCCAGCCCCTAAATTCATATGACCCACTTCACTGTTTCCCATTTGTCCGGTGGGCAAACCTACATGTTCACCATCGGTTCTAAGGGTGCTGTGGGCATAGGTTTTATAAAGATGGTCTATAAATGGGGTGTGGGCTAAATCTACTGCAGATACCTTGGGGTCGGGTGCATTTCCCCAACCATCTAAAATCATGAGAAGTGTTTTTTGGGCCATGAAATTTCTTTTTTGCAAAGATACGATTTCACCCCTTTTTGGCACAGCAATTGAACTGAATAAAAAAGGGATGTAGCCAAAAAGTAGTTACTTTGTAGGCAATATGATAGAAGGTATTGTATATCGTTCAACGGGTAGTTGGTATAGTGTTAAAGCAGCAAACACTTTTTATGACTGTCGTATAGTGGGTAAATTACGACTTAAGGGCATCAAAAGCACCAATCCCGTGGCAGTAGGTGATCGGGTGCAATTTGAAATTGATCCCGATAGCGCAACCCCTCAAGGCACCATAATTGCCATTTTGGATCGTAAAAACTACATTGTTAGAAAGGCCGTGAATTTATCTAAACGCACCCACATTATTGCGGCTAATATTGATCAAGTATTTTTATTGGTTACGCTTAAAGAGCCTCCCACACTCACTCCTTTTATAGATCGTTTTTTGGTGGCGGCAGCTTCCCACCATATTCTAGTGGTGTTGCTATTTAATAAAATGGACACCTATTCTACAGATGAAAAAGAAGCAATCAACAATTTAGCCCACTTATATGAGCAAATTGGCTATGTTACCAAACAGCTTTCAGCCCTAGAAGAAACTGGTGTTGAGCAAGTGAAAAAGCTAATGGAAGGGAAAGTGAGTATGATTTCTGGACATAGTGGTGTGGGTAAAACCACCCTCATCAATGCTATTGCTCCCGGGTTAGATTTAAAAACTGCCACAGTTTCCAAACAGCATATGCAAGGCCAACATACCACCACCTTTGCCGAAATGTATGACCTAGTAGATTCTATACGCTTAATTGACACCCCCGGAATTAAAGGTTTTGGCGTGGTAGAAATTGAATCGAATGAAATGGCACACTATTTTCCTGAACTCTTGCATCACGCCGCCTCTTGTAAGTTTTACAATTGCATACACGTTCAAGAACCGGATTGTGCCGTGCGCAAGGCTGTAGAAGAGGGAACCATTGCAGCCTCACGCTATGCGAGCTATTTACAGTTATTAGAAGAAGACACAACCTATAGAAAATAAGATGCGGATAGTTATTCAACGGGTCACCAAAGCTGCCATTACTATCAACCAAACAGAACAAAATACCATGGGTCACGGATTGGTGGTGCTGCTAGGCATCACCCATGATGATAGTCTAGAAGAGGTGAAGTGGTTGGTTAACAAACTCGTGAATTTGAGAATTTTTAACGATGCAAACGGGGTGATGAATCAATCGGTGAAGGAGGTAGAAGGGGCCTTGCTCATTGTGAGTCAATTTACGCTCATGGCTAGCACCAAAAAAGGCAATAGACCTTCTTATCTCGGGGCGGCTAAACACGAACATGCCATTCCCCTCTACGAATCTTTTTTGCAGGAGGCAACCAAAAGTCTTGGTGATGAAGTGCTTTCGGGAAGCTTTGGAGCCGATATGCAAATAGAATTGATTAACGACGGGCCTGTCACCATTCTTATCGATTCTAAAAATAGGGAATAGTCCTACCAAACATTTACTTCTCGTTCGAGTGTAATGCCAAAGGTAGACGCTACTTTTTGTTCAATTGTTTCGGCAAGCGCTACAAGAGTAGAACCTGTGGCCTGACCATGATTGACCAACACCAAAGCCTGTTGTTGGTGCACCCCAGCACCATCTTTTTGATAGCCTTTAAATCCAAGGTGGTCTATGAGCCAAGCTGCGGGAATTTTAACTCCATTTGTTTGAGGATAATGGGGCAACTGAGGAAATTCTTTTTGGAGTGTCTTAAAGGTAGTTTCAGTAACTACTGGGTTTTTAAAAAAGCTACCCCCATTTCCAAGTACCTCAGGGTTCGGTAGTTTTGCCGTTCGAATTTGTATAACAGCTTGCGCCACGTCTTGAATGGTGGGGTTCGGTGAATGTATATGTTCCTTTAAGGCACCATATTCTATCTTTACGGCATGAGGGGCTTTTTGGAGCTCAATTTGCACGGAGAGAATGATAAATTTTCCCTTAGCTACATTTTTAAAAATAGAATTTCTATAGCTTAATTGGCAGTCGGCTTTAGAAAGCACTTGTTCTTTTAGAGTAGCAATTTCGAGCACTTTGCAGGAGTGAAAAACCGATTCAAATTCAACACCATAGGCACCAATGTTTTGAATAGGAGCAGCACCTACGCTACCCGGAATGAGAGCCAAGTTTTCAAGCCCACCATAGTGGTGCTCCAAGGCCCATAAAACCAGTTCATGCCAGTTTTCTCCAGCGGCTATTTCTAGGCCTATCTTTTTTTCAGTTTCCCAAATTTTTGTAATGCCTTTGTTGGCCATCAGGAGGGTTAAACCTTCAAAATCTTGGGTGAACAAAATGTTACTTCCGCCCCCAAGCACCAAGAGTTTTGGATAAGGATTATGCTCTATTAATGTAGGTAATTCTTCAATGGCTTCCACCTTGACAAACCCCTTTGTTTTGATGTCAATCCCAAAAGTGTTGTAATTTTTAAGTGAAATATCTTTTTGTATTACCGCCATCTTGAGAAAGTCAAATCAATTTAAACTTGCTTGTATTGTTGCAGGGCAAGCGCTAAAATTTCAGCTGCTCGAATGAGTTTTTTAGCTTCCAAAACAAAGGCAATGCGCACTTCGTTTTTTCCTAACCCGGGGGTGGAATAAAATCCTTGTCCGGGTGCCAGCATTAAGGTTTCTCCATGATCTGAAAAATCAGTCAATAAAAATTTTGAAAAATCTTCGGCATCATCCACCGGCAATTTAGCCATGCAATAGAAGGCACCCATAGGATGTGAGACAGCTACCCCCGGAATTTTTTCAAGGGCTTCTATCATCACCTTACGGCGATTTCCATATTCAGCAATAACACCCTCTAAATAGGAATCGGGTGCGTCTAAAGCTGCTTCGCTCGCAATGAGGGCATAAGCTGGGGGAGACAATCTGAGTTGTGCAAATTTAAGCGCTTGTGCCAACAATTTTTTATTGCGGGAAACCATACAGCCCACGCGTGCCCCGCACATGCTATAACGTTTAGAAACCGAATCAATCATCACAGAATGTTCGCTCCATAAGGGGTTGCATAACACCGAATAGTGTGTAGTTCCATTATGAATAAATTCGCGATAGACTTCGTCTACAATTAAAAAAATATCTTTTTCAATCACTAATTTACCTAGGGCTTCAATGGCCTCCTGCCCATAGACATAGCCTGTAGGATTGCTGGGATTACACAATAAAATAGCCTTGGTTTTGGGTGTTATTTTTTCGGCTATTTTTTCAATAGGGGGTAGTTCATATTGATCAGCAAAATCTGAAACAACCGGCACCACATCCACACTAGCAGCACTAGCAAAACCGTTATAATTGGCATAGAACGGCTCTGGAATTATTATTTGATCTCCAGCATTGCAAATGAGATTTAAACAAAAATAGAGTGCTTCACTGGCTCCTGTAGTAACCAAGATGTCTTCTGGCGACACGTCTATTTGGTGTTTTTTATAGTAGTTGCACAGTTTGGTTCTGTAGCTCAAGGTGCCTTGAGACATGCCATAAGGAAGTAGCTTTAACTTTGCTTCCAGCACCGCCTGCATAGCCTCTTGAGGGGCTTCAATATCAGGTTGGCCAATGTTGAGGTGCAACACCTCTATGCCTCTTTCTTTAGCGGCATCAGCATGAACCACTAGTTTTCTAATGGGAGAGGCAGGCAGTTCTAAGCCTTTTTTCGATAATTGTGGCATCCTAAATTATTAAGATGCAAAGGTGCTAAATTTTTTAGAAAATGAAGATATGCCGTCTCGTTTTAGTCGCTTTTAGGAAGCACATTTCCCTTAATTTTTAGAGCCACCATTGGGTTGTTTTCAATGTTGGTGGTGAGGGTAATGGTTTTTCGGAATTGACCCACTCTGTTTTGGGTGTCGTAACGAACCACAATTTCTCCGCTTTCTCCGGGGGCAATGGGCCCTTCGGGCTTTTTAGGAACAGTGCACCCACAGGAAGATTTAGCGTCTTTTATCAAAAGAGGCGCATCCCCCGTGTTGGTGAATTTAAACACCCTTGTGCCATCGCTGTTTTGGACTACTTCTCCGTAGTCAATAAGATCACTTTCAAAACTAATGGCAGGCCCACTTTGAGCTAAAGCAACACCTAAAGGGAGGATAAACAATAAAGAAAATAGAATTTTTTTCATGGGGTTTAATATTAAAATTTAAAGGTAAGTATTAAATAAGGGATTTACAAACCTTTCTTTTTTATTATAACGATGAGCTGCTTACTTTTGTTTTTTTAAAAGAGACACAATTTAATGCAACTTCCTTCTAAGTTTAATGCCCATGAAGTAGAGTCAAAATGGTATGCCTATTGGCAAGAACACGGTTATTTTGATTCAGAACCAGATGAACGTGAGGCCTATACCATCGTGATTCCACCTCCCAACGTAACGGGCGTGTTGCACATGGGGCATATGCTCAACAACACCCTCCAAGATATTCTTATTAGACGAGCTAGAATGCGAGGTTACAATGCTTGTTGGGTGCCCGGTACAGACCATGCTTCTATTGCCACGGAAGCCAAAGTAGTGGCCAAACTCAAGGCTGAAGGAATTGACAAAAGCAGTTTGACCCGTGATGCTTTCCTAGAACACGCTTGGGAATGGACCCATCAATATGGCGGGGTAATTTTAGAGCAGCTCAAAAAATTGGGGTGTAGTTGCGATTGGAAACGCACCAAGTTTACGCTTGATGATGATATGTCAGCATCGGTTATTAAGGTTTTTGTAGCACTCTATGAAAAAGGATTGATTTATAAAGGCTATCGAATGGTGCATTGGGATCCCGAAGCCCAAACAACCCTTTCTGATGAAGAAGTGCTTTATGAAGAAAAGCAAGGCATGCTCTATCATATTGCCTATCCCATACAAGGAAGTGATCAAAAAGTGATTATTGCCACCACCCGTCCGGAAACCCTTTTGGGAGACACTGCCATTTGTGTCCACCCAGAAGATGAACGCTATTATGACCTGCACGGTAAAAAAGCGGAAGTGCCTTTGGTGGGGAGAGCTATTCCAATAATAACAGATGCCTATGTGGACCGAGAATTTGGAACCGGTTGTTTAAAAGTTACACCCGCTCATGACCCTAACGATTATGCCTTAGGAAAAAAGCACAATTTAGAGCTTGTCAATATATTAAATGAAGATGCAACCCTAAATGAAAACGGCCTCCACTACCAAGGAAAAGATCGTTTTGTTGCTCGAAAACAAATTGTTAAAGAATTAGAGGAGAAAGGATTTTTACTTAAAAAAGAACCCCATGCACACAAAGTAGGCACCTCTGAACGCACCAAGGTTGTCATTGAACCCCGTTTGTCTGAACAGTGGTTTCTCAAAATGGAAACTCTTGCACAACCAGCTATTAAAGCCGTTTTAGAAGATGACGCCGTGGCTCTTGTGCCTGAAAAATTTAAAAATACTTATCGCCACTGGATGGAGCATATTCGCGATTGGAATATTTCTAGACAATTGTGGTGGGGACATCAAATTCCGGCTTACTATTACGGTTCTGGTCAACAAGATTTTGTGGTTGCCGAAACCCTTGAAGAGGCATTGGAAAAAGCCAAAGAAAAAACAGGAAACAAAGCGCTCAGTTCTCAAGATTTGAAGCAGGAGAAAGATGTTTTAGACACCTGGTTTTCTTCTTGGCTATGGCCCATAGCTGTTTTTGACGGTATTTGTAATCCCAACAACAAAGAAATCAACTATTATTATCCAACGCAAGACCTCGTCACTGGCCCCGATATTTTATTTTTCTGGGTAGCAAGGATGATCATATCAGGCTATGAATTTAGAGGTGAAAAACCCTTTTCTAAGGTTTATCTCACCGGATTAGTTCGCGACAATAAAGGTCGCAAGATGTCCAAACAATTGGGCAATTCTCCTGATGCACTAAAACTCATTGAATCTTATGGTGCAGATGCAGTTCGGGTAGGCTTAATGTTGAGTGCTCCCGCTGGAAACGATTTGCTTTTTGATGAAAATTTATGTCAACAAGGCAAAAATTTTGCTAATAAAATTTGGAATGCTTTTCGCTTAGTAGAAGGATGGGAATTAAAAGAAGAGGTTGCCATAGAACCAGCAGCAGAGGAAGCACTCCTGTGGTATGAAAACCAATTTAATCAAACCCTTGCCGAGGTAGACGCTCACTTTGAAAAGTATCGTATTTCGGATGCCCTTATGGCCGTATACAAATTGTTATGGGATGATTTTTGTTCTTGGTTATTAGAATTGGTGAAACCCGAATATGGACAGCCCCTTAACACCTCTATGGGTCAAAAAGTAAAAACCTGCTTTGAAAATAACCTGCGCCTTTTGCATCCATTTATGCCCTTTTTAACCGAAGAACTATGGCAAGCCATGCGTACAAGAACCCAAGATGAGGCCTTAATAATTTCCCAATGTCCAAAATTGGGCACTGTAGATTTAAAACTATTGGAGGATTTTGAAACCGCCAAAGAAATTGTAGCAGGAGTACGTCATTTTAGAAAAGAAAAGCAAGTGCCGTTCAAGGAATCCCTCACCCTACATAGAACTTCAGCTGCTCAAAAACTTCCGTTTCAAGCCAGTATTCAAAAACTTGCTTTTGTTGGAGACCTTTTGGGGCCTGTTGCCCAAGCTGGTCTGGGGGGTAGTTTTAGAGTAAAACAAATGGAATTTTTTGTGCCCTTAGACCAACAAGTCAATGCGGCAGAAGAAAAAGAAAAACTTGAAGCAGAGTTGAAATATGCTAAAGGATTTTTGCAATCGGTAGAAAAAAAGCTAGCCAATGAACGTTTTGTGAACAACGCTCCTGAAAAGGTCATTGCTATGGAACGAAAAAAAGCGGCAGACGCCCAAGCTAAAATAGAGTTGTTGGAAAAAAGTTTAAAGTTGCTCTAGTCCAATTGTGCAATTGCATCAATTCCACCTTTAACCTTTTGATGTAATGCCACCGCCAGAGGTGTGCCTAAGGGAAGAAATAAATCAATTCGTGAGCCAAATTTAATAAACCCGGCATCACTTCCTTGAATAGCTTCTTGCCCTTCGTGTGCATAATTCACAATTCGTCTTGCTACGGCACCTGCAATTTGGCGATAGAGAATTTTACCAAACGATTCATTTTCTACAACTATGGTTGTGCGTTCGTTCAATTCTGATGATTTTGGATGCCAGGCCACCAAATATTTTCCAGGGTGATATTTGCTAAACACGACCTTGCCACTCATAGGATAGCGAGTAACATGAACGTTTAGAGGGCTCATAAAAATGGAGACCTGTAGGCGTTGGTCTTTAAAATATTCTTTTTCGAATACTTCTTCAATGATCACAATTTTGCCGTCTGCAGGAGCAATGATTTGCTTGTCATTAAGCTGGATATTGCGTTTGGGATTTCTAAAGAATTGGAGTACTAAAATCAATAGTGTTAAAACACCAATTTGAAGCAGTTGTTGGATGAGGTTTGCAGGAAGAAAATAGTCTAGGCCTAAAAGCGCAAGGGTTGCCAGCAAAAAGGCAGTTAAAATAATTCGATGTCCTTCTCTATGAAACATAACTAAAAATTAAATATATAGCATATATAAGCGGAGCGCTAAACAAAACACTATCCATACGATCAAAAAAGCCCCCGTGACCAGGAATTAGTGAGCCGCTGTCTTTTACGGCGGCTAAGCGTTTAAATTTAGACTGCACCAAATCTCCCACCGTAGCAAAGATGGCAATGAGACTGCCCATTAGGAGTAAGTAAGCTATTGAAAAATCGGTTTGTTGCACGGCAATATAATAACTCAAAAGTAGCGTAAAAACTAACCCACCAAAAAATCCTTCCCATGTTTTTTTGGGTGAAATAGACGGAAAAAGAGGGGTTTTGCCAAAAAGCCTACCCACCAAATAGGCAAAGGAATTGTTAACCCAAATGGACGCATAAACAAATAGAACAGGGCCAACCCCAAGCTCAGGTTCAATATGGGTTAGAGCTAAGATAAAATAGCTACTCCCTGCTAGATAAAAAAAGGCCCCTAGGAGCGAAAATTGTTTTGAAAAAGCTCGATTGGGACTTTGAAACAAGGCAAAAGCTAAATAGAGGTTAATGCCCACTACAATGGGCAAAAGCAGAGCAGTTATTAAATTGGGCAGAAAGTGAAAAACGCTTTGCACCCATAATAGCATTAAAAAAAGATAGGGAAGTGGGCTTGTAACCTTTTGCAGTCGTTGATATTCTAAAAGCGCTAAGCCAGAAAAAATGGAAATGATACTCAAAAAGAGCGTTTGTGAAACCCAAGCAGCGCCTACTATCAAAAACACATAGAGGATCCCAGAAAGACTCCTAATAGCAATATCCCTCATCAAACTTAATGGTCTTGTAAAAGTAAATATATGTTTTTTGACGGACTTGGAGCACTATTCGTTGTTAGCGATTCTTTGGCGTCTTGACAATCGATAGCGCTAATGTTGGTGGGTATGTTGTTGGTGTATTTATTTTTTAAAAGGGTCATGCCTTCGCTCACATCTGAAACAAATTGATTGCTACTGGCATAGACAATGAGGGTTTGCGGGAGTTGGTTGACCTTGAAGTGATGCATTTGACGGTTGCAAAATAAAATAGCACCTGTGTTGCTGATTAAATATTCACATAAAAAAAGGCCAGCTTTACAGTTTTTTATGTCGTCGTTAGCGGTTTTTAAGGGGAGATTAAAAACAGTGGACAAATGAGAATCAAAACACAAAATATCTTCAGAATCCCAAAAATTTTCTTTTAAAATCTCCTTGAAATTGGCCAAAACATTTTTTTGGGATTCATTGTAAAGAAAAAACCCCCCTTTTTCTGTAAAGTTTTGAGCAAAGCCAATGTCTTTGGACAGTTTTTCATTTGGCAAATAGGGGCTTTTATCTGTTGAGTCAGATTTCTGTTTACCAAAAAGTCGGTCTAGCCACTTCAATTCATTCTTCCGCTTTAGGCTTTTTTGCCGATGTTTTTTTTACTGGAGTCGTTTGTTCAGAGTCTTTTTCAAAAGGACGTTTGCCTAAAATTCGCTCCAAGTCGTCTTTAAAGATAACTTCTTTTTCTAAAAGTCGTTCGGCTAGCGTGGTTAATTTGTCTTTAGATTTTTTGATAATGTCAATAGCTCGTTGGTATTGCAGTTCAATTATTTTTGAAATTTCCTGGTCAATTTTTTGAGCTGTTTCTTCAGAATATGGCTTGGTAAAGCTATATTCAGATTGACCTGAAGAATCATAATAGGTGATATTGCCCAAGGTTTCATTGAGGCCATAGACAGAGACCATGGCTCTGGCCTGGCGAGTCACTTTTTCAAGATCGCTTAATGCCCCGGTAGAAATTTTATTAAAAATAACTTTTTCGGCAGCTCGCCCACCTAAAGTGGCACACATTTCATCTAGCAATTGATCGGTGCGCACAATTTGTCTTTCTTCGGGTAAATACCATGCCGCACCCAAAGATTGTCCGCGTGGCACTATGGTCACTTTCACGAGTGGAGCAGCGTGTTCTAATAGCCAGCTCACCAGAGCATGACCGGCTTCGTGAAAAGCAATGGTTCTTTTTTCTTCGGGGGTAATAATTTTATTTTTCTTTTCTAATCCACCCACTATACGATCTACTGCGTCTAGAAAATCTTGTTTGCCCACCGACTTTTTGTTTTTACGGGCAGCAATAAGTGCCGCTTCGTTACAAACATTGGCAATATCGGCACCCGAAAAGCCAGGGGTTTGCTTGGAGAGAAAGTCAATGTCTAACGTTTTAGTGACTTTAAGTGGTTTTAGATGCACTTTAAAAATTTCTTTACGTTCTTTTAAATCGGGTAGATCTACATAAATCTGTCGATCGAAACGCCCGGCACGCATAAGGGCTTTATCGAGAACATCTGCACGGTTTGTGGCAGCAATTACAATCACATTGGTGTTGGTGCCAAAGCCATCCATTTCGGTGAGCAATTGGTTAAGTGTGTTTTCTCTTTCGTCATTTGAACCCGTAAAATTACTTTTTCCTCGGGCTCTTCCAATGGCGTCAATTTCATCAATAAAAATGATGGAGGGCGATTTTTCCTTAGCTTGTTTGAACAAATCTCGAACACGAGATGCGCCAACACCCACAAACATTTCAACAAAATCGGAACCGGAGAGTGAGAAAAAAGGCACTTTAGCCTCTCCGGCTACGGCCTTGGCTAAAAGTGTTTTTCCTGTTCCGGGGGAGCCTACTAAGAGTGCGCCTTTAGGAATTTTGCCCCCTAAAACAGTATATTTTGATGGATGTTTAAGAAAATCGACTATTTCCTGTACTTCTTCTTTTGCGCCCTCTAATCCGGCCACGTCTTTAAACGTTATTTTTACATCGGTATTTTGGTCAAACAGTTTGGCTTTTGATTTTCCAATATTGAAAATTTGTCCCCCAGGCCCTCCGGCTCCACCACCAGACATGCGTCGCATTAAGAAAATCCAAACGGCAATGATGATGATGATGGGTAAAAAACTAATGAATACATCCATCCATCGATTTTCAATGGTTTTAAAATCCCACCGAAAATCAATCCCATTGTTTCGTGCCACCTCCAGTTTTTCTTCAAAAAGTTCTAGGCTGCCCACTTCAAATTGATAATGGGGACCTGCAATGTTTTCTTGTCCAAAAATATTGGTAGCTTTAGCTTTGCTGTGCTCTTGTTTAGAAAGAGCATCTGGTTTAAGGGTCACTAGAACACTGCTCTTATTGCGAATAATGAGCACTTCTTTAATATCTCCAGCATTAAGATAATTTTCAAAATTTGAAATATTAATTTGAGATCCACTAGAGATCGAGTCTGCACCTCCAAAAAGTGTAGTGCCCAATAGAATGGCCACAACCAGTCCATAGAACCAGTACATATTAAATTTTGGTGCGCTTGGTTTTTTTTCGTTTTCCATAGTTTTTTTTAGTAGTTAGAGGCTATTTGGGTTGTTTTGGCATCACCCCAAAGTGCTTCTAGATTATAGTAGTCACGAATTTGCTTTTGAAAAACATGCACTACAACATTGACATAATCCATCAAAATCCATTCGGCATTACTTTGTCCTTCAATATGAAAGGGTTTTTCTTTCACAGCTTTGCTAACCGTTTTTTGTATGGATTGAACAATGGCGTTTACTTGGGTGTTTGAGTTCCCATTACAGATAATAAAATAATCACAAGGCGAATTGTCAATTGCTCTTAAATCTAAGAGTTGAATGTCTTCTCCTTTTAGATTTTCAATTCCTTCAATAATGTGAGTTATTAAGACATTGGCACTTGAATTATTGTTTGCCATTAAATTCTACTACTTTTATACAAATTTATTAGTTTTTACCTTCATATTGTCATTCTCCATGTACAATTTCAATATAATCAAACTTGATGCCATCCCTTCTTCCAACGATTTTTTAAAGCAAAGACATTATGAGAACAGTGCAAAAAATGATGATCTCTGTTGGGCGGGTTTTCAAACAAAAGGGAGAGGGCAACATCAAAACCGGTGGAATGCTGCGGCTGGAAAAAACCTAACCTTTAGTATTTATAAGGTTTTTGAAGGTTTTTCTTTGGGTCAATCTTTTTTGTTAAATGCTGCGGTTTGTGTTGCCGTTGTGGAGGCACTCAAAGAAATTGGACTTTTTGACACCAAGGTAAAATGGCCTAACGACATCTTGTCAGCCAACAAGAAAATAGGGGGTATTTTAATTGAGAACAGCACCCAATCAAAAAGCATTAAGAGTTCAGTCATTGGAATTGGACTCAACGTAAATCAGATTGATTTTGAAGGACTTCCGCAAGCAAGTTCTTTAATGTTGGCCTCAGGAAAAAAATGGGAACTAGAAGCGGTTTTAAAGCAACTCTTATTTCGGCTTCGTCTTGTTTTTGATGCCTTTGAACAAGGTAAACGCGCTTCTTTTTTAGCTCCTTATAATGCTCTTTTGTGGCAGAGAAAGGAGCCAAGTGAATTTAGTAGGGGAGAACACTCTTTTTTGGCCACCTTAATGGGAGTTAACAAAAATGGAAAGGCTCTAATTGAATTGCCAAACCGAGAGCAACACGCCTATTCTTTTAACGAATTAAAAATGAATTATGGGGTTTAGCGACCCCAATTTGCAGGATCTTTTCGCCAGGCTTGCAAGAATTCAACTTCGCTAGAAGAAATATAATTTTGGGCCACTGCTTCAGGAAGCATATGCTCATAATCACACAAGGTTTTTAAACTCATGTTTGCCGCTTTAAAACTTTCTTCTGCCGTTGCAAAGCCATAGGTAAAAAGGGCATACATTTGGGTTACATCTGCCCCAGCTTCTTTTAGCGCTGCTACTGCATTTAGGCTACTTTTTCCGGTGCTGATCAAATCTTCAATTACAAGAACCTTTTGTCCGGGTTTCAGTTGCCCTTCAATTTGATTTTTTTTACCGTGTTTTTTGGGTTCCGGTCGCACATAAATAAAGGGTGCATCTAGTGCTTGTGCCACCAGCATGCCCATGCCAATGGCTCCCGTAGCCACTCCGGCAATGACATATTCTTTAGGCGATTCACGTTCAATTTCACGCACTATTTCGGAGCACATATAATGTCTAACGGATGGATGAGAAAGCACCACTCTGTTGTCACAATAGATGGGTGAAAACCATCCGCTGGCCCACTGAAATGGATTTTCAGAATTCAATTTTATTGCCTTTATTTGTAAGAGTAACGAGGCGGTCTTTTGGGCTGTTTTTTGATTTATAATCATATACAAATGTATAAAGTTTTTTTCAATGAAAAGCCCCTGAATTTGATCACCTCAATAGCCCATAGCTCAAGCGAGGAACACCCCATTTTATTTTTAAAATATATACATCCCATAGGGATCATAAAAGCACTTAAGTCTAAAAAAGTTAAAGCCGTTTCACTCTATCACCAAGACGAAGAAAAGTTGTTTAGCTACCTAACCGAATGGTTTCCTATGGTTGAAGCAGGAGGAGGGCTTGTACAGCACCAAAATGGGAGTTATCTCTTTATTTTTAGGAATAAAAAATGGGATTTGCCCAAGGGAAAACGCAACAAAAAAGAAGACATTATTTCGGGTGCCAAAAGAGAAGTTTATGAAGAAACCAATGTGGGTGATTTGATGATTCAAAAGGCGCTTCAAATCACCTATCATCTGTTTAAGGCCAACGGCCGTTATAAACTTAAAAAAACGCATTGGTATTTGATGCAAACAACCTATGCGGGTCGCTTAGTGCCTCAACAAGAAGAAAGTATAGAACAAGCAGTTTGGTGCACTAAAGAAGAGATCCCTACACTCATGGAAAATGCCTACGAAAATATCAAATTGATTGTAGCGGAAGGGGTTTACAACCGAACAGCCTTGGGGACAAGGGAAGAATAATCTCCCTTATTGACCATAATATCACGCACTATACTACTGCTAATAAAAGCGGTGTTGGCATCTGTTAGCAAAAACAAGGTTTCTATTCCCGAAAGTTTTCGATTGATTTGAGCTACCGCTTTTTCAAACTCAAAGTCGGCCGGATTTCGTAGTCCTCTAATGATGGCATTCGCCTTAATTTTTTGCCCATAGTCAACAGTGAGTCCTTCGTAGGAGGTAACCTTAATTTTTTTTTGGTGGGCAAAGGTCTTTTGAATGAATTCCATGCGTTGTTCTACAGAAAACATATACGATTTATCCGTATTGATTCCAGCTGCGATGACAATTTCATCAAAAAAAGGAAGGGCGCGTTCCACTACATCAACATGCCCTAGGGTGAGGGGGTCAAAAGAACCAGGAAAAAGCGCGCGTTGCATACTCAAAGATACTTATTTTTCAGCGAGTGCCAAGAGCAGTTGTTGTTCAAAAAAGGAACCCAAATCGAGTTGAGCCGTTGCGAGTTGTTGGGGAATAATGCTGGCTTGGGTCATGCCTGGAACAGTGTTAATTTCCAATAGATGCGGCACCCCATCTACAAAAATAAATTCACTGCGTACAACACCTTTGAGTTGAAGGGTTTCATAAATAAAGGTCATTTGCTCCCGCACTTGTTGAGCCCATTGTTCTGGAATTTGAGCCGGTGTAATTTCTTTTGCTTTGCCTTCATATTTGGCTTCATAATCAAAAAAATCATTTTCGGAAATGATTTCGGTGAGAGGCAAAATAGTAATACCCTCTTCGGTTCGAAAAGCGCCAACAGAAACCTCGCTACCTTCTAGGGCCGCTTCTAATAGTAATTGACTGTCTTCTTCTAAAGCTTTTACAATGGCATCCTGAAGAGCTTTTTCATCCGAAACCTTATAAACACCAAAGCTACTTCCTGCCCGATTGGCCTTTACGAAAAGGGGAAAACCCAATTGTTGAACAATGGTTTGGGAAGCTAGGGGAGTTCCTTGGTCTAGGTGGAGATGTTTGGCCGTGGGAATTCCTCTTTCTCTCAACACAGAAAGGCAATCTCTTTTGTTGTAGGTAAGTGCAGCTGTATAGGAATCGCAACTTGTTTGCGGAATTTGGAGCAGTTCTAAAAGTCCAGCTAATTGTCCATTTTCACCGGGAGCCCCATGAATGGCATTAAAAACCACATCGGGTTGCTGCCATTGTCCGTTTTCTTGCCAAGAAAAGTCTCCCCTTGAGAACGGAATTTCTTGTCCGGCAGCATTGGTCAATTTCCATTCTTCTGGAGCAATAACTAACCGATATTTCTCCCAATGGGTTTGAGGAAGATGATCCCACACGGTTTGTCCGCTTTTTAAAGAAATTTCTCGCTCTGAGCTAAAACCACCGCAAACAATGACTACTTTTCTTTTTGACATTGAAAAAATATTAGAAACAAAGGTAGGGCATTTAAAACCAATCCAAAAGCAAGGTTTTATTATCTTTGAATTCCAAATAGAACAAATGTCTTTTCTCCGTTTTCTTTTTAGTAAAGTTTTCTACAAGAGTCTTTTATGGGCTGTAGGCGTTTTGGTATTTCTTTTTTTCGGATTGCAAATTGGCTTGCGCCAATATACAGATCACAACGATTATATGCAGGTGCCCAATATTGATCAGCTGAGCCTAACCGAATTTTCAGCACTTTTAGAGGAGCATCAATTGCGCTATGAAATTATTGATTCGTCTAAATACACGCCCAATCAACCCCCTTTAACTGTTATTAGCTACAGTCCATCTATGGGAGAGGAGGTAAAAGTAAATCGTAAAATATACATCACTCTCAATCCTTCTGGCTACCGAAAAATAACCGTTCCCAACCTCATACAAATTACCCAACGCAATGCCGAATCTATGCTCCAATCGGTTGGTTTTACGGTGGGCTCGGTGCGCTATGAAGACAATATTGGAAAAGATATGGTGTTGGGCATGACCCATCAAGGTAAGCCCGTTTCTCCGGGGGATCAACTACCCAAAACAGCTACAATAGATCTCATCTTAGGCAATGGCAATAGGTGAAGAACACCATGATGAAATGGCTGAAGAAAATGACTTGTATGAGCATTTTTCTTTTGAAGCCGATCCCGGTCAATCTGCCCTGCGTGTAGATAAATTTTTAATGGATCGCATAGAAAATGCCACGCGCAATAAGATTCAACAGGCTGCAAAGGCTGCTTGCATTCACGTCAATGGCACTGCTGTTAAAGCCAGCTATAAAGTTAAGCCCAACGATAAAGTACAAGTTTTTTTTGAACACCCTCCCTATGAAAATTTGTTGGTGGCCGAGCCTATTCCTTTGGACATTGTTTATGAAGATGCCGCATTAGTGGTGCTAAATAAACCAGCGGGATTGGTAGTGCATCCGGGACATGGAAACTATTCAGGAACCTTGCTCAATGGATTGTTACATCATTTTGGAGATTTACCGCAAAATACAGATAACCGTCCTGGACTGGTGCATCGAATTGACAAAGACACGAGTGGACTTTTGGTAGTGGCAAAAACTGCTACTGCCATGACCCACTTAGCCCAACAATTTTTTGAAAAAACTACCCAGCGCACCTATTGTGCCTTGGTTTGGGGCGATCTACCGCAAGAAAAGGGCACGATAGAAGGCGCCATTGGACGGCACCCTAAAAACAGATTGCAAATGACGGTTTATCCTGATAATGAGCAAGGTAAAAAAGCAATTACCCACTATAAGGTCTTAGAACGACTGGGCTATGTGACCTTCTTGCAATGTGAATTGGAAACAGGGCGAACCCATCAAATTCGGGCGCATATGCAATATTTAGGTCATCCGCTATTTAACGATGCACGCTATGGGGGCGATCACATTCTAAAAGGAACGGTCTATACCAAATACAAGCAATTTGTGGAGAATTGTTTTCAGTTGCTTCCTAGGCAAGCGTTGCACGCTCAAACACTTGGATTTGAACATCCTGAAACCGGAAAAAAGATGACGTTTGAAGCCGCCTTGCCGCAAGATATGAAGGACGTCCTAGCCAAATGGCGGGCCTATGCACAACATAAGAAATTGCAATAGCAATATTTTGACTCTTGATAGTGTTTAGTTGTTAGCCATTGGCATTCCCATTATATTTGTGAAAAACCGTTTATTATGAAAATGCTCATTTCTCCTGCTAAGTCTCTTAACTACGAAAGAGAACTCACTGTGAAAACCTACAGCGAGCCGTGTTTTTTAAAAGAAGCCCAAAAACTCAATGCCCTCTTAAAAACAAAGTCGCCAAAAAAATTGGCTGCTCTAATGTCAATTTCTACCAATTTGGCCACTCTCAATTGGGATCGCAATCAAAATTTTAAGCTTCCCTTTACTCCGTCCAATGCGCAACAAGCCATCTACACCTTTGATGGTGATGTTTATTCGGGTTTGGATGTTTATACACTCCCGGAATCGAAAATTAAAAAAATGCAGGAAAGTGTTCGGATTCTTTCGGGCTTATATGGTTTGTTAAAGCCCTTGGATTTAATTCAGGCTTATCGCTTAGAAATGGGCACCAAATTGAAAATAGGGTCTAGCAAAAACCTCTACGATTTTTGGAAACAAAAAATCACCACTGCACTCAACGATGAATTAGAAGAAAATGAATTAGTGGTTAATCTGGCAAGCAAAGAATATTTTTCTGCTATTGATACCAAAGTGTTGAAAGGAAAATTGATTAGCCCGGTTTTTAAAGAGTATAAAGAAGGCAAGCTCAAAATTATTTCCTTCTTTGCTAAAAAAGCAAGGGGCATGATGGTGCGGCACCTCCTAGAGAGTGAGGTACAAAATGAAGCTGCCTTGAAAGCCTTTTCTTTAGGAGGATATCAATTTAGCGAGGAAGAAACACAGCGCTCCAGCGAACCTGTTTTTATTCGTTAGGATTTTTTGCTTTTTTTGGTTTTGGGCCTGCTCACCCCATGACTGCCTTTGAAGATTTTTCCTTGTCTTGTTTTTTTGTCGCCTTTTCCCATAAGTAGGTTTTTTTAGTTTTTATTTATAAGAGTTTGGGGTTTATTCCCTTGACATTTTCTTCAATATAGCGGGTCATAAAAGTGTTGTCAAAAGCCTCTTTGCCCAATACATTAGAATTTTTTAGCAATGTAAATAAATCGAGATCCAAGTAGGCCTTTAGCATAGGAACCGAAATGGGGGCATAACTATAATGCCAAGGTTCATAAGCAAACCCCTTTCTTCCTTTGGCAGCAGTGTAGGGCAAATAAAAGCCAAATTGAGCAGCATTTTTTTGCATCCATTGAAAGAGTTTGGCATAGGGCCCTGATCCCTCAAATTTTGGGGTTAGCAACACATCACCCTCTTCTTTTGGAAGGTCATCTATCACGTCTATTTCGGTTCCCCAATGGTGTCTAGAAGTGCCCGGAAGGGTGGAATAGGCAATGATTTTTTGAATATTAGCCTTGGGTTGCAAACCCGCATCTTCATTGGCTTTAAACTTTCTGTTCCAAATGGAGGCTTGCCGATCAAAGGAGCGATAGCCTGACACCACTTTTAGCATTATGTTTTCTTTTTGAGCTGCCGCTGCCATTTGATCAAAGGCTTTTTGAACCGGAATTAATAAAGGAGACTCACCCGAGCTTAAGGCTGGTTGACCCTGCCCCAACAACAGTTCTTTTGAATATTGAGAGATCCCAATGGAGCGGCCAATGGCTTGACTGCCAGCAAGTCCTAACAGGAGGGTTGCTATAAAATCTTTTCTATGCATCACAGTTTTTTATAAAGCCTCTGGTGAGGGCCAATGAGTGGAATGTCAAAAGGGGCTCCCAGCGGTTGCATTCCAATTCTTAAATATACTAAAATTGCGTTGATACGGGCGTTTAACCAAAAATAATCCCATTTGTTTTGTGCTTGGATACGCTTAATGAGTTCATTTAGCATTTGAGTGCCTACTCCCTTTCTTTGGTGTGTTTCCAAAACCGCCATGCCTCTAAACTGAATGCCTCTTTCTGTTTTAATGTCGGGGCAGTTGGTGGGCATTGCACTCAAAACGCCCACGAGTTCATCCCCAAAAAAGGCACCCAAATGGAGGGTTTCCGCGTGGGTGTCGTATTCAAATATACAGCTTGAAAAAGGCCGATTGGGGCGCAATACGGGATGCCTCACCGTGTAGGCCTGTTCCGCTGAAATGGTTTTTAGCGTATAGAAATTTTCCATTCAATTATTAAAAAATTAACAACATTAGCTTTCTATTATCAACCCGACTAACCTATCTTTAGGCTATGAAAAATACTACTTTTTTGGTTGTGTTGTTTCTCATGACGGGTCTTCTTTGGGCTCAAGGCCGCATTCCTATTCAGGGTAAATTAGCCTATAAAAGCATCGATTTAGTTGCCGCCAATGTGATTAACAATACCGCTCAAAATGCCACTATTACCAACGCCTACGGAGAATTTGAATTGGAGATGAAAGAAGGAGATGAAATCATTTTTTCTGCTCTCACCATCCGCATTAGAGCTGTAAAAGTTACTCCTGAAATAATGGCTAAAAAGCGATTGGACCTCTATGTAGAAGAGAATATTACGGCACTTGATGAGGTTATTGTAACCCCCGAAAACGTAGAAAGATTTGTCAATTTAAAGGAAGAAGAATTTAAAGGTTTTGACTATTCACAAGACAAGTCAACTCGAGTCATCAACAAATTGGCAGACGACCGTCAAATAACCAATGGAATAGATTTTATCAACTTAGCCAAGCTTTTGGCTAAGGCATTGTCCAACAAAACAGAAGAAGAAAAAATGAAACTCAAGCCTAGTGAAATTTTGCCCTATGTGTTTGAGACCTCCTTTTTTGAACAAGATTTGGAACTTCCAAAAGACCAAGTGGTTGGTTTTTTAGAATTCGTAGACAGCCAACTCAAATCCTCTTATTTGTTTCAGCAAAGTCAACAATTTATGTTGATAGACCAGCTAATTGAATTGAGCAAACAGTATAAAAAAGAATTAGCCTTTTAATATGCTTAAAGCAGTTTTTACCTTCTTTTTTTTGGGGTGGTTGTCACTCATGCCTCATAAATTTTATGTGAGCACCACGGTCATCGTATATAAAGAAGCGCAACAAAGCTTGCAAATTACTTCTCAAATTTTTATTGATGACCTAGAGCTGCTCCTTCGAAAAGAGAATGCCAATATTCGTTTAGCGCCTGATTCCAAACAGGTTGAAATAGATAGTTTGGTAGGCCTTTATTTTAAAAAGAAATTGAAGATTCAAACAGAGGGAGACCCACTTCCTATTCACTATTTAGGAAAGGAATATAAAAACGATATAGCTGTACATTATTTGGAACTCAATTTAAAAGAGGTGCCCAAAAGTATTCGTATTGAAAACCAAGTGTTTTTGGAGCTTTTTGAAGATCAAAAAAACATCATTCATTTCAAGCATAAGCAAACCCGAAAAAGTTTTTTGCTACATAAAAATAACCCTTATATTCGCTTTGATTTATAGTGTAAAAATCAATTGCTAAGTAAGAAAAAATAGATTTCCAAAAATTAAAATAGTATGATCATGAAGAATTTAGTAATGCGTTTAATGATGCTCACCTTTTTGGGTGCTTTTGCTCAAGAAGCGGAAACAAAACAACAAGGGCATGTGAATGAAAACAAATTCCGCCAACTATATGACCAATTTGCTACACCAAACAAATATCACAATGCCTCGGGAGCACCCGGAGTAGAATATTATCAGCAAAAGGTTGATTATGTGATGGACATTGCATTGAATGATAAAAATCCGAGAATTGACGGCAAAGAAACGATCACCTACACCAACAATTCTCCCGATGCCTTGCCCTATTTATGGATGCAATTGGATCAAAACATTCGAAAAAAAGATGCTCCGGCCTTAGAAAAAAATGGCAGTGGCGTATCGCCTTTAATACAGCCTAAAAATTTTGTATCTGATTATATGTCAGAGCCTTTTGACGGAGGTTTCAATATTTTATCCGTTAAAGATATGCAGGGTCAGCCCTTGCGTCATCTCATCAACATGACGATGATGCGCATTGATCTTCCAAAGCCTTTGCAGCCCGGAGAACAATTTGTATTTCAAGTAGAGTGGTGGTATAACATCAACGATCACGTTTTGAAAAGAGGTCGTTCGGGTTATGAATATTTCCCTAAAGACGATAATAGAGCTTATGTAATTGCTCAGTTCTTCCCCAGAATGTGTGTATATAATGATGTTGAAGGATGGCAAAATTATCAGTTTTGGGGCAATGGTGAATTTGCGCTAGAGTTTGGCGATTATGAGGTGAACATAACCGTGCCATCAGACCACGTGGTAGAAGCCACTGGAACGCTTCAAAACCCCAAAGAAGTTTTGAGTAGAGAAGAATACAAACGATTTAAAGCGGCAGAAAACAGCTACGACAAACCCGTTCTTATTGTTACTCAAGAAGAAGCCACTCAAAAAGAAATGCAATTTTCAGAAAAAACCAGTACCTGGAAATTTGTGGCACAAAACGTACGCGATTTTGGTTTTGCCAGCTCACGAAAATTTATTTGGGAAAGACAGGCCGTAAACATAGGTCCCAATAAGGTAATGGCCGTTTCACTTTATCCCAAAGAAGGAAATCCACTTTGGGAAGAATATTCAACTAAAGCCGTAATTCAAACTCTTAAGACCTACTCCAAATTCACATTTGATTATCCTTACCCAAAAGCAGTTTCTGTACACGCTAAAAACCAAGGTATGGAATATCCCATGATTTGCTGGAACTACGGTCGACCCGATGAAGATGGTACCTATTCAGATCGCACTAAATTTGGTATGATTAGTGTAATTATTCACGAGGTGGGACATAACTATTTCCCCATGATTGTCAATTCTGACGAACGCCAATGGGGGTGGATGGATGAAGGACTTGATACGTTTATGCAATATCTCACCGAACAAGAATTTGGACAATCTTATCCAGAATCTATAGGCGAGCAAGAAAACTATCCTTCCCGTCGTGGAGACCCTTCTAAGATTGTTCCTTATATGGCAGGCGAACAAGATTTTATCTCTCCCATTATGTCGAACCCAGAAAATGTATATCAGCTAGGCCCCAACGCCTATGCCAAACCGGCAACTGCTCTAAACATTTTGAGAGAAACCGTTATGGGTAGAGAATTGTTCGATTATGCTTTTAAGACCTATGCCCAGCGTTGGATGTTTAAACACCCCACGCCGGAAGACTTCTTCCGTACTATGGAAGATGCTTCTGCCGTAGATTTAGATTGGTTTTGGAGAGGCTGGTTCTATTCCACAGACTATGTAGATATTGGGGTGGGCGAAGTGAAAAAATTTAGAGTAACTGACAAACCTGGACCTCAAGTAGATGAATTGCTTTCTCAATATAATATGACCCTAGATGATCTTCCTCCTATGGTCTTTATGACAGCAGAAGACAGTCTATCAACCGCAGATACTAAAGTTTCCCTAGAAGACTCTGCAGCTTTAAAAGAATATCTCGACCAAAACCCAGCAGAAGAAGGTGCTAAAGTACCTAGCTATTTTTATGAAATAGAATTTAAAAAGCCAGGGGGTCTAGTGATGCCTTTGATTGTGGAATATAGCTATGCCGATGGTTCTGTGGAACGCGTTACTTATCCTCCACAAGTATGGCGTAAAAACGATCAAGCGGTTCGCAAGGTAGTGGCTTCTGACAAAGAACTTATTGGCGTGGTGGTTGACCCCGATCTAGAAACAGCCGATATAGATACTTCTAACAACAGTTGGCCACAGGAAGAAAGTACTTCAGATTTTGAGAAATTTAAAGAAAAACTCAAAGGATAACAAGCATAAGCAAGCGGTCGTATTTTAAATACGACCGCTTTCTTAATGAACTTAAACATATATCTTTGACTAAAATTTATGGACATGTGGTTTATTAGTGGGGCAGAAATCGTATTTGTATTTTTTATTGTTTTACTGGTTTTTGGTGCCGATAGAATTCCTTCTATTGCCCGAACCCTTGCAAAGGGAATGACACAAGTGCGTCAAGCCACCAATGATATTAAAAGAGAAATACAAAAATCGGTAGATGTTGAAAGTCCAACCAAATCTATCTCTAGCGATATTAAAAAGGAAGTAGACAAAGTCAAAGAAGATTTTAATAATCTAGGCGATTCTATTAAAAGAGACCTTTAAAGCACCCTGCTCAAAGTGAGTCCATCCCGCAGGGGCAAAAGCAAACTTTCCACTCGAGGATCATTTTTAAGTTTTTTATTATAAGCTTGCAGGGCTTTTGTGACCAAATCTTTTGGATTGGGGTCTTCTAAAACTTTTCCATCCCATAACACATTGTCCGATAGGAGAAGTCCTCCTTTGGTCATTTTGGGAAGAACAAGGTCAAAATAATGACCATAGTTAATCTTATCCGCATCGAGATAGACCAAATCAAAAGGCCCTTCTAGTTGAGGCAAGACGTCTAAAGCCATTCCTAAATAGGACTTAATTTGATTCGCTTGTGGAGCTTGCTGAAAATATTTTTGTTGAAGTTCAACCAATTCTTCATTGCAATCAATAGTGTGGATTCTGCCTTTTGGGTCTAATCCTTCTGCCAAGCAGAGGGTGGCATAGCCAGTGAAAGTGCCTATTTCTAAAATAGTGTTTGGGCGCATGAGTTTGGAAAGAAAACTCAAGAAGCGTCCCTGAAGTGGTCCACTAAGCATACGGGGTTGCAAAACCTTTTGAAAGGTTTCGCGTTCTAGGGCCTGCAAGAGTGCCGGAACAGCATCACTATGTGCAAAGGCATAGTCCCACCATTGAGGATCCAATCCTTTCACTATTTATTTTTTTTGTGGATTTGGTCTAGCATAGGCAAAACGTTCCAAAAGTTGCGGAAGCGCATAGCCATCTAAACCGTTTATGGCCACAACGTTTTCTTTCTCTAGCGTCACCCATCCATCTTCACCTACCATAGTGTTTGCTACATAGAGGTGTTGCACCGCTCCTACTAGGAGTAGGGTGTCATTTTCTTTAATATGATATTCATTTTCAAAGCGACAGGCCATTTGTATGGGAGCCCCTTTAACAAATGGGGCACTGCAATTGGGTTTAAATTCTGCCTCTAATTGGGTTTGATCAAACTCAGAAATTTCTTGAGGATATTTGGCCGAGGTATGATGTGCATCAGCAATTTGATTTTTGGTAATGGCATTAAGGGTAAAAATTCCCGTTGCTTTTAAATTTTGATAGGTATGACGTGGAACAGTTGTGGGGCGCAATATAAACCCAATCAGTGGGGGATTGCTGCCCAAATGGATAACAGAGCTAAAAACGGCAAGGTTGGTGGCACCCGTTTCTGAACGTGTTCCAATTAAATGAGCAGATTTGTAGCCTGTAACACTGTTGATTAAGTTGAGGCGGTAAATTTTATCCATAGCCCCAATGGCGGTGGCATCGAAATGTAGCATCTTTTTGGGCCAAAGATAAGGATTGTTTTTGGGCTTTATTTGGAAGATTTTCGATCGGCATAGAGCACCAAACCTATTAGCGTGCCAACCCCCAACAACAAAACCAAAAGAAAAAGATAGTGCTTTTCTGTTTGGGCTTGTTTTAAAAAACCACTAATCAATTGCTTGTCAATAAAATAAATAAAACTTCCCAAAGGAATTAAAACGGCTAACACCCAAATAATTGCTGAAATGCGCTTCATTTCTTGATTAATTGTATTTTTAACCAAATTAACTATTTTTTTTTTAGCACCATGACCACACTTATTTTGTTTATGCTGTTGTTAACAACACCGCAAACCCCAACCATTGAAGATACTTGGATAACCACAGACGATGAAACCGGACTCGAAAAATCGGAAGTCGTGTTTTATCAAAAAGACAATAAGCTTTTTGGAAAAATTGAAACGCTTTTGTTGCCAGAAGATCAGGGTAAACGCTGCGAAAATTGTAAAGGAACACTCAAAAATCAATCCATTGCCGGTATGGTGATTGTCAATAATTTAGTTAAAACTGAGGAGGGTTGGGAAGAGGGCACCATTTTAGACCCAAAATCTGGAAAAGAATATGACTGTTATATTGAATTTATAGATGAAAACACCCTCAAAGTAAGAGGTTATTTAGGCTTTTCGCTTTTGGGCAGAACCCAAATTTGGAAACGTAAAATCTAATCCCCATACACCTCAAATCTAACCGAGTTAGGGGTCAATAAACCTCTTCACTTAATCAAGTTTCAGTATAAATTTGTTTGTAAAGGGTCTTGCCTTCTAAACCCCGCATTGTTGGAAAAACCAATGCACATAAAAATTATTTTCGTTCTCATTTTTTTGGTTCTTTATGCACAACAGACCTCTAAAATTTAAATTATATTTGCCACCACAATAGGGTGTTTAGCTCAGTTGGTTTAGAGCGCTACCTTGACAGGGTAGAGGTCACCGGTTCGAATCCAGTAACACCCACAACCAAAAATAAATTTTGGAGTCATTTAAACCTTAGCACCACTCTTGAGTCTAAATGACTTGAAAAGCAATTTCATGTTTAAATTCTATTTCTATAGTTTTTGTTTTACCTTCTTTATATGCTCCCTAACCGCTCAGGAAACACCCAAACTTTTAGCGAAGTTTATTGACCAGCCCATTGAAATTGATGGAAAATTAGAGGAAGCTGTATGGGAAAAGGCCAACGCCTCCGATGCTTTTTGGCAGTTTTTTCCCACCGATTCTATCAAAGCTAAATATCCCACAATACTTAAAGTGGTCTATGATAACGATAACCTATATATAGGGGTTAAAGCCTATGGAAAAGACAATAACTTTGTGGTGAGTTCCTTAAAGCGCGATTTTAGAGGCACTACCACCGACAATGTTTCTGTACTTTTTGACACCTTTAAAGATGGTATAAACGCCTTTAATTTTGGTGCAAGTCCCTATGGTGTGCAAAGAGAATCGCTTATTTCTGAGGGCGGCAGCACCCGCAATTCTTTCAATTCCACTTGGGACATCAAATGGGTTTCAGAAAGTAGTATTGGAGAGGATTATTATAGCATCGAAATGCTTATTCCTTTTGCTTCTCTAAAATTTCCTGAAGGTTCCACTTCTTGGCGTTTTCAAGCCTACCGCTGGAACTTGCAAAGCAACGAACAAAGTACCTGGGCAAGAGTGCCTCAAAATCAATTGTTAATTAATCTTGGTTTTTTTGGAGAGTTGGAATTTGAAAAACCCCTACGCAAAAGCAAAACACCGGTTTATATCATTCCTTATATAAACACATTGGCCTCTAAAGATTTTCAACTCGATCAAAACAACCAACAATTTACTTATGGTGGAGATGCAAAAGTGGCTGTTGGAAATGGAATGAATTTAGACATAACAGTCAATCCCGATTTTTCTAATGTTGAGGTAGATGATATAGTGACCAACCTCACTCGCTTTGAAATTTCATTACCCGAAAAAAGACAATTTTTTATTGACAATAGTGATCTCTTTGGGAGTTATGGTAGTTTTAGAGATGCAACCCCTTTCTTTTCGAGAAGAATAGGCATTGCCAAAGACAGCCTGGACAACACCATACAGAATAATATTTTAGGAGGAGTTCGATTGAGTGGCAAACTCAATCAAGATTGGCGATTAGGTTTTTTAAGCATCCAAAATCAAGAAGATTTAAACAACCAAATAGCTTCTAACAACAACACCATGTTCACGCTTCAGCGTCGTATTTTTAGTCGCTCTCAAATAGGAGTTTTTGCACTCAATAGGCAAGCCTTTAAAGATTACGCTTTCCTTTCCGAAGAAGACCAATTTAATTCGGTTATTGGCTTTGACAGTAATCTGGTTTCTCAAGACAACACTTGGTCCTCTAACCTGTATTTACATAAATCCTTTCAGCCTGGTGATTTAGAAGGAAACCTTTCTGCCCGAATGCGCGTGCAATACAACACACGGGACTGGCGTATTTATTCAGATGTGGTTTTTGTGGATCGAGATTTTAGATCTGACCTAGGCTTTATTCCCAGAACGGGCATTGTGAAACAAGGCACATCTGTGGGGAGAACCTTTTACCCCAAAACCGGAAAAATAAATTCGCATAATTTGAGAGTTTTCAATTTTATGTGGTTTTCACAAGACAATAACTATAAAAAAACCGATCATAACGTGTGGAGTTTTTATGAACTAGAATTTAAAAATCAGTCTAAACTAGAACTGCAATCCCGTCGGCAATATGTGTTTTTGCTAGATTCTTTTGACCCCACCCGAACCGATGGTGGCATACCCATCCCGGGCAATCAAGGTTATCATTTCACCGAGTGGGGCATGAGCTATGAGTCTAATGTTTCCAGGCCATTGAGTTTTATCAGTGAGTGGTCCTATGGTTCATTTTTCAATGGCAAACGGTTTTCTTTTAGTGGCACTGGAGTATTGCGTGTTCAACCTCGATTTTTATTCACCATGCAATGGGACTACAATCGTGTTGTTTTGCCAGAGCCCTATCCTACCGCCGATATCATGCTACTTAGTCCTAAAGTAGAGTTCACTTTCTCTAAATCTCTTTTTTGGTCAACTCTCATTCAATTTAGCAACCAAAACGACAACTTTGGCATTAATTCGCGCTTGCAGTGGCGGTTTGCTCCACTCTCTGATTTGTTTTTGGTTTATAATGATAACTACTACACCCAAGGGGGCATACTCCCTAATTTTAGGTCAATCAATCTAAAATTGACCTACTGGCTCAATCTTTAAGTCAACATTTGTTTCTATTTTTTGATTCCTATCAATAGCCCTCTTCAAAATGATGGTTAAAATTTCTATATTTAAGTTTTAAAATAGAAATATGGAATTTTTAGAAGGACTGTGGAATGAAGTAGTGGGTTTTTTTGGCGTGAGTCGTTTCTTCGACATTTTGGCATCGGGAAACTACGAAGCACTCTTAACCTATCAGGGCATAACGGCTCTTATTGCCCCCATCATTCCCCTACTTGTGGTGTTAGAATTAACCTTAGGGAGAATTTATAAAAAACCGCAAGCCAAAGTATATAAAATTGCCTTTCTAATTTATGTAGCTAACAGAATCATTGGTCGATTTATTGCCATTGGAATGGTGGCCCTGTGCATTGGCTTCTTTAGTTCCTATGCACTTTGGCAAATACCCAGCACTTGGTATGGCTTTATAATAGGCTATGTCATTTGGGAATTTGCCCATTTTATCTATCATTTTTTAGGTCATAAAGTGCGCTTATTTTGGTGTTTTCATGCCACACACCATACCCCAGAGGATATGAATTTGAGTGTAACTTACGCTCACTTTTTTCTGGAGGGGCCTTATGCCGATACCATTAGAACTACCATTTGTATCCTCTTGGGCGTTGATCCCACCATGCTCTTTGTCATCATGTTTGTTGATGGTACCTACGGAGCCTTTATTCATGTTGGCGAAAATTTAGTTCAAGATGCTCGTTTTGGTTTTCTCAATAAAATTGTTCTCACCCCTTCACATCATCGGGTGCATCATGCCCGAAATCCACTCTATATAGACACCAACTATTGCAACCTACTCAACATTTGGGATCGTGTTTTTGGAACCTATCAAGAAGAACAAACAGATATTAAACCTGAATATGGCATTACGAGAACCTATAACTCTGGTAGTTTTTGGGATATCTATTTTGGTGAAATCATTACGCTTGTTCAGGATGTGATCAAAGCTCCAGGACTTCTCAATAAACTCAAATATATTGTGATGCCTCCTGGGTGGAGTCACACCGGTGACCATAAAACGGCTGCTGTCATCAAGCAACAACTAGTCCAAGAAGCTTAAGCTTCAACAAAAGCAAACAAATAATTCATATCTTCAAACAACAAAATGAGTACAGAAAAACAACAATACTGGAAAAGTAATCTTCGCTATTTGGCTATTCTACTAGCCATTTGGTTTTTGGTTTCCTTTTTATTTGGCATTGTCTTTGCCGACTATCTCAATCAATTTCACTTAGGAGGCTTTCCTCTAGGTTTTTGGTTTGCCCAACAAGGGTCTATCTACTGTTTTGTGATACTCATTTTTGTCTATGTCTATCTGATGAATCGTTTAGACAAAAAACACCATGTTGATGAAGTTTAAACTAATCTACTTAATTTAATGGATGCACAAACCTGGACCTATCTATTTGTAGGCGGCACTTTTATACTCTACATTGTCATTGCTATCATTTCCCGTGCCGGATCAACCGATGAATTTTATGTGGCCGGAGGAGGCATTAATCCCATTGCCAATGGAATGGCCACAGCAGCAGATTGGATGTCAGCAGCTTCTTTTCTCTCCATGGCGGGACTCATTGCCTTTATGGGCTACTCTGGGTCTCAATATCTCATGGGCTGGACTGGCGGCTATGTTTTGTTAGCCCTGCTTTTAGCCCCCTATCTAAGAAAGTTTGGAAAATTTACGGTGCCCGATTTTATCGGTGAACGCTATTATTCTAAAAATGCCCGTTTGGTGGCGCTCATTTGTGCCTTGTTTGTGTCTTTTACCTATGTGGTAGGACAAATGAAGGGAGTGGGGGTGGCCTTTGCACGTTTTTTAGATGTGCCCTTCGACACGGGTGTGCTCATTGGCATAGCCATAGTGTTTTTTTATGCCGTTTTAGGAGGGATGAAAGGAATTACCTACACCCAAGTAGCTCAATTTTGTGTGCTCATTTTTGCCTTTACAGTGCCTGCCATTTTTATTTCCCTGCAATTCACCGGCAACCCCATTCCCCAATTAGGCTTTGGCAGTAAAACAACTGATGGCGTCTACCTGCTCGATAAACTCAATCAACTTACCGTTGATCTTGGCTTTGACCAATATACCAAAGTAGATTCTGGTAATACCATCAATTTATTTTTCATCACAGCAGCCCTCATGTTTGGAACCGCTGGTTTGCCTCATGTCATTGTGCGCTTTTTTACCGTACCTCGCGTGAAGGATGCCCGTATTTCAGCTGGTTGGGCCTTGTTGTTTATCGCTATTTTATATACCACAGCTCCTGCTGTAGCCGCTTTTGCTCGCGCCAATATCATTACCACCCTTTCCAACACACCCTATACACAAGTGCCGGGATGGTTCAAAAATTGGGAAAACACCGGTTTGTTGAGTTTTGAAGACAAAAATGACGATGGCATTATTCAATATGTAGCCGCTGCTGAGCAAAATGAATTAATTGTAGATCGAGATATCATCGTATTGGCCAACCCCGAAATTGCCAACCTCCCTCCTTGGGTTATTGGGTTGGTAGTGGCCGGTGGATTAGCAGCTGCTCTTTCTACGGCAGCCGGTTTGTTGTTGGTGATTTCTACTTCTATTTCACATGATTTATTAAAGAACTACCTAAAACCCGATATCTCTGAAAAAGGGGAGCTTTGGGCAGCGCGTATTGCCATTGCCGTGGCAGTGGTTGCGGCCGGTATTGCAGGGCTCAATCCACCGGGTTTTGTGGCACAAGTGGTGGCGTTAGCTTTTGGTTTGGCGGCATCTTCTTTTTTCCCTGCCATCATCCTAGGTATTTTTGACAAACGGATGAATCGGGAGGGAGCACTATCAGGAATGATTGTGGGCATCCTTTTCACAGCCATCTATATTATCTACTTTAAACCTCAATTAGGAGGTCCAGGAACTCCAGAAGGTTATTGGTTTGGCATAACACCCGAAGGCATTGGAACATTGGGCATGCTGTTCAATTTTGCAATAGCCTTGGTAGTTTCGCGTCTCACCGCTGCACCCCCTCAGAAAGTGCAAGAACTTACTGAGAACATTCGCTTTCCAAGAGGAGCAGGAAGCGCCAAAGAAATTCAAATTCATTAAACAATCAAATAGGTTTTAAATTATGAGCCAAAAAATCAATTCCCTTGCCGACTATGTGCACCAATATGAAAAAAGTATTGCTCAACCTGAAGTTTTTTGGGAGGAGATAGCCGCTACTTTTACTTGGCAAAAGCCTTGGGATAAGGTTCTGAATTGGGATTTTGATGGCCCTAACATTAAATGGTTTGAAAATGCACAATTAAATATTACCGAAAATATTTTTGAACGACATCTGAAAACCCATGCCAATAAGACTGCCATTTTGTGGGAACCGAATGACCCCAATGAAAAAACGCGTAAAATATCCTATCGAGAATTGTTTGAATTGACTTGTCAATTTTCCAATACACTAGAAGCTGAAGGAATCCAAAAGGGAGACCGGGTAATTATTTATATGCCCATGGTGCCAGAAGCGGCTATTGCTATGCTGGCCTGTGCGCGAGTTGGGGCGGTGCACTCCGTGGTTTTTGCAGGGTTTTCTTCCAGTGCCCTCGCCGATCGCATTGAAGATTGTCAAGCTAAGATGGTTTTAACTTCAGATGGTAACTTTAGAGGAGCTAAAAATATTCCGGTTAAAGAAGTCGTAGATGAAGCTCTTGAAAAGACTTCTTCGGTTGAAAAAGTAATCGTCTATCAACGCACTAAAACACCTATTGAAATGAAGCAGGGGCGTGACATGTGGTGGCATGAAGCAATTGAAAACAAACCCCTTACACACCAAGCAGCTTCTTTAGATGCTGAAGACTTGTTGTTTATCCTCTATACCTCTGGTTCTACCGGAAAACCCAAAGGGGTAGTGCACACTACCGCAGGCTATATGGTCTACAGCCACTATTCTTTTGTAAATGTATTTCAATATGAAGAAGACGACATTTATTGGTGTACTGCTGACGTGGGTTGGATTACAGGACACTCCTATATCGTTTATGGCCCTTTATTGGCAGGGGCCACTACTCTCATGTTTGAAGGAGTGCCTACCTTTCCACATGCTGGACGATTTTGGGAGATTATAGACAAGTATAAAGTAAATCAATTCTACACAGCACCCACAGCCATTCGTGCCTTGCAGGCACACGGTTTGAGCCCCCTAGAACCCTATTCGCTCAATTCACTCAAAGTGATTGGTTCTGTTGGGGAACCTATCAATGAGGAGGCTTGGCATTGGTATCACACCCATGTGGGAAAAGGCAATTGCCCTTTGGTTGATACGTGGTGGCAAACTGAAACGGGAGGCATTATGATTGCCCCTTTAGCCGGAATTACACCTAATAAACCGGCTCATGCCTCTTTACCCTTGCCTGGCATTCAACCCATAATTGTAGATGCAGAAGGGCATGAATTAAAAGGAAATAATGTGGAAGGAAACCTCTGTATTCGCTTTCCTTGGCCCTCTATGCTTCGAACCACCTATGGGGATCACAAGCGCTGTAAAGAAACTTATTTTTCGACCTATCCCGGAATGTATTTTACAGGGGATGGGGTCAAAAGAGACCACGATGGCTATTTACGCATTTTAGGGCGTGTAGACGATGTGATCAATGTATCTGGGCATCGAATGGGAACAGCCGAGGTTGAAAATGCAATTAATGAACATCCTAAAGTGATAGAATCTGCCGTGGTAGGATATCCGCACGATATAAAAGGACAGGGGATATACGCTTTTGTTATTTGTGATGAGCAAGAGGGCACCGACCATTTAGTAGATGAAATTAAAGAAACCGTTCGACAAATTATTGGCCCAATTGCCAAGCCCGATCAAGTGCAAATTGTGCCCGGTTTGCCCAAAACCCGATCTGGAAAAATTATGAGGAGAATCCTCCGCAAAGTGGCTAGTCAAGATATTTCTAATATGGGAGATACCTCTACCTTATTAAACCCTGAAGTAGTTACTCAAATTATTGAAGGAGCTAAAACCTAGTTTTCAGCACAATATTGATCTCCCACCTGGTAGGCTTTATAGGTTGAAGCAGATACAGCTCCCTGACGCACACCATCATCGGGAATATAGGTATCGCTATTGATTTGTTGGCCATAGTCATCTGTTTGAAGCACAAAATAATAAGCTCCATTTAGTTCAATTTTTTGAATAATTTCTCCGCAACGTTCATCCCGTACACTGCAGGAGGAAAATAGGACCAAAACTACATACAAAACCTTTCTCATGGCGTTGCTTTGGGTTTTTCAAATGCAACAAGAACTTGTTCCAGGGCAATGCTGCGAGATCCTTTAAGAAGGAGTGTAGTTGTTTTGGGAAGTTCTTTTTGGAATGTTTCGCACAAAACAGCACTGGACTCAAATTGCTGCACTTTGGGATGCTTAATGATTAGGGATGACCATATAGCACCCACCAAATAAATAGCTTCCACATCTAGTTGCAGGGCATAATCCAAAATAGCTTGGTGTTCTGCTTTTGCAGTTGGACCTAATTCTAACATATCCCCCAAGATGAGCCCTTTGTGAACGGCCTCTTTTTGAGCAAAACTCTCAAGGGCTGCCCGCATACTGGTGGGATTGGCATTGTATGCATCCAAAACAAAATGATAGTTTCCTTTTTGCCACAATTGCGATCGGTTGTTGTGCGATTGATATTCTCCAATGGCTGTAGCAATTTGTTCAATTGAAACACCAAAATGTGCCCCTAAGGCTACTGCAGCAGCTATATTAGGAAGATTATAGCGACCATAAAGGGAACTGCAAATGGTTTTTTCTTTAAATGTCAAGCAAAGGCCATCTGAAGTTTGGGGCAAATAGTGTAGGGGATAATCAAAATTATTTTGTGTGCCAAAACGAACCACAGGATAATTAGCTACAGCTTCTTCTTGTTTTAAATCGTCTCCATGCACTAAGATTTTTCCTTGGTTTTGCATCAAATAACGATAAAGTTCCGTTTTTCCTTTCACCACGCCCTCAAGGCCACCAAAGCCTTCTAGATGCGCTTTGCCAAAGTTGGTTATATAGCCCCAATCGGGTGCAGCAATTTTGCAAAGAGTTTCAATTTCTCCTTGGTGGTTGGCACCCATTTCCACTATGGCAAATTCGGTAGTTGGATTTAAGGAAAGCAGGGTGAGGGGCACTCCAATATGGTTGTTTAAATTTCCTTCAGTGGCTTGACAGCTAAAGGCTTTACTCAAAACGGCCTTAAACAATTCTTTGGTGGTTGTTTTGCCGTTGCTTCCCGTGAGGGCAATAACCGTAGCCTTACATTGGTTGCGGTGATGATGAGCTAAATTTTGTAGGGTTTGTAGCACGTCATCAACATAAATAAAACGAGGGTCTTTATCTTTTAGGGAGAGACGGTCTACCACAGAAGCAAGGGCACCTTGATCTAGAGCTTCTTGGGCAAAATCATTTCCATCAAAACGATCTCCTTTAAGAGCAAAATAAAGGGATTGAGAACCAACTCTTCGGCTGTCGGTAGTGATGCCTTTGGCTGATAAAAAAAGGGTATAAAGCGTTGATAAATCCATAGCTATACCCTTAAAATTTTAAACGATTAGATTAGCCTCTTTTTCTTTTGTGACGGGCTGATTTCTTAACCGTACTTTTGGAACCTAAACGCGACATGGCACAACGGAATCCAATATAGTCGGTTGCCATATATTGTGGTAAAAAGCGTCTTTGAGCAGGGTCTAACCAATAGGCTCTGTCACGCCAAGAACCTCCTTTGTATACCCGTACTTCATCTGATACCAAACTGGTTCTTTTGCTTGATTTATCAATAGTTGCAACCAAGTTACCTTCCTCGTCATAGGTGGCTTGAGGCGTGTTAGGAGCGTCATACATCACCGAAGATTCTGGGCGTGTATTGCCGCTTTGGTTGTTGTTGCCGCTTCCAAATTTGCGAGAAGATTCAACATCACCATCTCTAAAGTTTCGGTTATCACTTTCTGCAAAATTTTGTCTTAAGAATGTTTCCTCTTCATCAATGGGAGCTTGTTTCAGCTGACCGGGTAAACGCTTCAATAAAACCTTACCGTTAGGAAGAGTATCAAAGACTAATTCATCGGGAGATATAACCTCTGCTTTGCCATCTTCACCCATCACGCTTTTTAGGTAGACGTTGCCACGATAGTAATTAAAGTCATTAGCTTCATCATCCACTATGGGACGATAAACATCAGCAACCCACTCGGCCACATTTCCGGCCATATCATAAAGACCAAAATCGTTAGGTGGATATTGTCGAACTTGAATGGTGATATCTGCACCGTCATCAGACCAACCGGCAATACCACCGTAGTCTCCCTTGCCTAATTTGAAGTTCGCTAACTGGTCTCCTTCTGTTCGCCGATCGCTAGAACGTGTGTATTCACCTGACCAAGGATATTTTTTCTTCCCTCTGTAGGTGTTGTATTCTCGGTCTCCTACTAAAGCCAAGGCGGCGTATTCCCATTCTGTTTCAGTGGGCAGTCTATAGGAGGGGAGCAGCACTCCTTTTTCAGTGCTGGCATAATTGTTTACCAAAGAATCACCAACTTTAATTTGCCCTTTTTTTCCAATTAGTGTGTCCATTTTATTGCCATAAGCAGTTTCTGGGCGTTTGAGATAGGCATCTGTACTAAATGTGCTGTTAGCATCTATTTCGGTGTAGCGTGCATCTTTTTGGATGTAAGCTTCTCGTTCTAGAAAATATTCGTTTACACGGTCTGTGCGCCATTCTGCATATTGAACAGCTTGTAGCCAATTGACGCCCACAACAGGATATTCGGCATAGGCGGGGTGACGCAAATAGTTGGTGGTGAGCTCTTCTAAATAGCCCAATTGATTGCGCCAAACTAAAGTGTCGGGAAGTGCCCCTTCATAAATTTGTCTATAGCGTGTTTCATTGGTTGGGAAAACGGTTTCTAACCAATTTAAATATTCCATATACATCAAATTGGTCACTTCAGTCTCATCAATATAGAAAGACATCACATGCTGTTGGGTTGGGGTGTTGTTCCAATCGTGCATAACATCGTCTTGCACTTGTCCTTTGGTAAACGTACCCCCTTCAACAAATACCAAACCGGGTCCGGTTTCTTGATCTTCAAAATCTACATTGTATTGAAATCCTCCTTTTTTAGAGTTGATATCCCATCCTGTACCACGGGAAACATTATTTCCTCCACACCCCACAAGCAGTAGCATTGCGGCTGAGAAAAGTGTCCATTGACTTAAAACATTCACTTTCATCTAGTTATTTTATGTTCTAGTAGTGCAAGATACACAATTCTTTAAAATTGTTGTCGCTCTTAACGCTATTAATCTTGCGCTACTATACTTCCAAAACGAAAAAGGGAATACAATATTGTATGGAGCTATTCTCCTTTTATAAATTTTTCTTTTCCACAAGATTTTTAAAAAATATACGTTATGGATAGAGAAGTAGCCTAAACAATTATGAAACAAACCTATTTTTTGTTATTTGTTGCCCTTTTCGCTTCTTTTTCGTGGGCTCAAAACAGTAGCCGTGTCATTGCCACTGGAGTACCCTTTTTAATGATTACGCCCGATGCTCGTGCGGCCGGAATGGGAGATATTGGCGTAGCTACTTCTGCCGATGCTTATTCGCAACAATGGAACCCCGCCAAATATGTATTTACAGAAGTTGAATCTAGTCTTGGATTTAGCTACACACCCTATTTAAGTAAACTGGTAAACGATATTTTTTTGGGAAACCTAACCTACTACAAACGAAATAGTGAGCGAAGTGCTTGGGCTGGAAGTTTGAAATATTTTAGTTTGGGTGATATTCAATTTAATGAATTTATTGGGGGCAATATTATTGACCAGGGCATGGAACGCCCCAATGAGTTGACCTTAGACATTTCTTATTCCCTAAAGTTGAGTGAAAAATTTGCCATGTCGGTGGCGGGACGATACATTCGTTCTGATTTAAAAATTAGAAATGAAGGAGACGCCAATGCAGCTAATTCCTTAGGCATAGATGTCTCCGGTTTTTACAAAAGCAAGCCTTTTGAATGGGCCGACCAAGAGATGCTCTTTCGTACTGGATTTAATATTTCCAATATTGGCCCTCGATTGAATTATGATATTGGAGGAGAAAAGAGTTTTATTCCCACCAATCTTAAAACCGGGTTTGGCTTTGACTTTTTGTTTGACACGACCAACACCTTGGGATTCTATACAGAATTTAATAAGCTGCTTGTTCCCAGTCCCGTTAAAACCTATGATGAGGCTGGTGTTTTTCTGGGCTACCGCCAACCCGATATTGATTTTTTACGGGGCATTTTCACTTCTTTTGATGATGCCGCCGGAGGCCTTCAAGAAGAACTACAAGAAATAACCTATGCCTTTGGATTAGAATATCGTTTTGAAAATGTATTTGCCTTGCGGTCCGGCTATTTTCACGAAAGCGCTGAAAAAGGCTCTAGACGTTATGTAACAATGGGTTCTGGCTTTAATCTCAACGGCTTCAAAATTGATGTTTCCTATTTGTTTTCTACTTCAACCGTGCGAAGCCCCTTGGAAAACACGCTTCGTTTTTCGTTAACCCTAGATTTGGGCAACGTTACCCTCAACACCTCCGAAGAACCGCAAACTCCTGCTGCCACTCCAAATTAATTTTTAAGGAATATTTTACCCATTTCTTTTTAATCAGTAATTTTGTGGTTCACTACAAGAAACCAACACAGGAGATTTAATGAAAAAAATCACTAAAGAAACCTATCGCAACTGGTATGAAAACATGCTCTTTTGGCGCAAGTTTGAAGACAAATTAGCAGCCGTTTACATTCAACAAAAAGTGCGTGGATTCCTTCATCTATACAACGGACAAGAGGCAGTATTGGCGGGTGCATTGCACGCCATGGAACTAGGAAAAGACAGAATGATTACGGCCTACAGAAACCACGTGCAACCCATAGGCATGGGCGTAGACCCTAAAAGAGTGATGGCAGAACTCTATGGAAAAGCAACCGGCACCTCAATGGGACTTGGGGGGTCTATGCATATTTTTTCTAAAGAACATCTTTTTCATGGTGGTCACGGCATAGTGGGCGGACAAATTCCCCTAGGAGCTGGAATGGCTTTTGGCGATAAATATTTTAAACGAGACAATGTTACCCTTTGTTTTATGGGTGATGGAGCGGTGCGCCAAGGCTCTTTGCACGAAACCCTAAACCTAGCTACCCTTTGGCAATTGCCTGTTGTGTTTGGGGTTGAAAACAATGGCTATGCCATGGGCACTTCTGTGGCTCGAACAGCATCTCATACTGAAATTTGGAAATTAGGTTTGGGCTATGATATGCCTTGTGAGCCGGTTGATGGAATGGACCCAGTAGCGGTGGCTAAGGCGTTTGATAAAGCCATCAAAAGAGCCCGAAGTGGTGGAGGTCCTTCTTTTCTGGAATTAAAAACCTATCGTTATAGAGGACACTCTATGTCTGATGCACAGCACTACCGAACCAAAGAAGAAGTAGAAGAATATAAGAAAATTGACCCCATCACCGTGGTAAAGGAAATTTTATTAAGCAAAAAATATGCTACTCAAAAAGAAATTGACGCTATAGACCAATCGGTTAAAGCGCGTGTAGCCGAATGTGAAAAATTTGCTGAAGAGTCCCCATATCCAGACAAGCAGGTGATGTATGATGCCGTTTATGAACAAAAAGACTATCCATTCCTAACCCATAAATTATAAGCTATGGCCGTTAAAGTGAATATGCCGCGTTTGAGCGACACCATGGAAGAAGGAACTGTTGCTCAATGGTTTAAAAAAGTGGGCGACACCGTTAAAGAAGGAGACATTTTAGCTGAAATAGAGACCGATAAAGCCACCATGGAATTTGAATCTTTCAATGAGGGTGTATTATTGCACATCGGAATTGACACCGGAGGTTCAGCTCCGGTAGATTCTCTTCTAGCCATTATAGGAGATGAGGGCGAAGATATATCAGCCTTGTTGAATAATGCCTCTGAAACGTCCACAACAGAATCAGCTCCTGCTGCAAAAGAAGCTCCTGCTTCTTCAAAAGAAGACTCTACTAAGCCTGCAACCGAAACTGTTGCTATGCCTGAAGGAGCACAAGTCATTACCATGCCGCGTTTGAGCGATACCATGGAAGAAGGTACGGTTGCTACCTGGTTGAAAAAGGTGGGTGATACCGTTAAAGAGGGCGATATTTTAGCTGAGATAGAAACCGACAAAGCCACAATGGAGTTTGAATCCTTTTATGCTGGAACACTCTTGTATATTGGAATGGAAGAAGGAGCTTCTGCTCCTGTAGATAGTGTTTTGGCAGTTATTGGAAAACCAGACACTAATGTGGAACAAGCCCTAGCGGCCTTTGAATCTACGGCAAAAGCTCCCGCTGTTGCGGTCGAAGAAGCAGCTCCTAAGGCCGTTGCAGTGCCACCACCAGCGCCGTCAGCGCCTGCTCCAGCTGTTGCAACTAAAGTGGCTCCTGCAGCCCCATCCTCCCAAACTAATGGTAGGGTTGTGGCCTCCCCCCTAGCCAAGAAATTAGCGACGGAAAGAGGAATTAATTTAAATCTTATTCAAGGATCGGGAGAAAAAGGGAGAATCATCAAAAGAGATATTGATAATTATCAGCCGGGAGCGGGTAGTGCTAGCCAACCCTTTGTGCCAAGAGGAACAGAATCAGTAACCGAAATTGCCAACTCGCAAATGCGTAAAACCATTGCCAAGCGACTTTCGGCCTCTAAATTTTCTGCACCCCATTACTATTTGGGCGTGGAGTTTGATATGGATCATGCCATTTCGTTTAGAGAACAATACAATTCACTCCCAGATACTAAAATTTCTTTTAACGACATAGTGGTTAAAGCTGTTGCTTTAGCCTTAAAACAACACCCACAGGTCAATGCTAAGTGGGAAGATCATCAAATCACACAACATCATCATGTGCATGTGGGAGTGGCCGTAGCGGTTGAAGATGGCTTAGTGGTGCCGGTGGTTAAATTTACCGACGAGCAAAATCTTCCACAAATTGGAGCGGCTGTTAAGGATTATGCTATCCGGGCCCGTGAGAAAAAACTTAAACCGGAAGAAATGGAAGGGAGCACCTTTACCATTTCTAATTTGGGAATGTTTGGAATTCAAGAGTTTACTTCGATCATCAACCAACCCAATGGGGCTATTTTATCGGTTGGCGCCATAGTGCAAAAACCCGTGGTTAAAAACGGTCAAATTGTGGTGGGAAATACCATGAAGTTGACCCTGGCTTGTGATCACCGTGTGGTTGATGGTGCAACTGGTGCTCAATTTCTACAAACCTTGAGAGAGTTGGTTGAAAATCCGCTTAAAATAGTGCTCTAATGCAGTGCACCCACTAATTTGTATTGAGGTGGCTAAAACAATTCTTATTACTGGCACCAGCAGAGGTATAGGGCATGCCCTTGTGCAGGCAGCAGCTAAAGAAGGGCATCGTGTTTTTGCCCTGTCTAGAAATATAGAGTCCTTTTCCAAAGCCTCTAACATTGAACCCCTAGCTGTTGCTATTACGAACCCTAACAGTATAGCAGAAATTGCGGCTCGGTTTCAAAAGGAAAACATAACCCTAGATGCCCTTATCAATAATGCAGGAGCTTTGGTTAACAAGGCTTTTGATCAAACCCTCCCCAGCGATTTTGAACACGTTTATCAGGTCAATGTTTTTGGTTTGGCCAATCTCACTCGACTGCTCTTACCCTTTATTAATCCTCAAGGTCATGTGGTGAACATTAGCAGCATGGGAGGTTTAGAAAGAACGGCAAAATTTCCAGGGTTGGCGGCCTATTCAAGTAGCAAAGCTGCTGTAAACATCCTCACGGAATTGTTGGCAGAAGAATACAAAAATACCGGCCCGGCTTTCAACGCTTTGGCCCTTGGTGCGGTGCAAACAGAAATGCTGTCAGAGGCTTTTCCCGGATTTCAAGCACCGCAAACTCCAAAAGAAATAGCGGCACATATCTTGCAATTTGCGCTTGAAGGACAACAGTTTTTTAATGGAAAAATAATCCCTCTAGCCAACACGACACCCTAGTTTATGGCTGCTTCTGTTGATATGCTTTTAGAAGCTCTTCCGGTGGAAGCTAGACCCTTAACGGCTGAGCTTTTAACCGAGGCCAATATTACTATAAAAATCACACCCAAAAGGAAAACCAAACATGGCGATTTTAGAATTGATGCCCGTGGTGGAGCCTGCATCACACTAAATGCATCTAAAAATCCCTATCAATTTTTAATCACGCTTCTGCATGAATTGGCCCATTGGTTTACCTATAAAAAATATGGCAGGCGCGTAAAACCCCATGGAAAAGAATGGAAATACAGTTTTCAGCATATTGCCCTTCCTTTTCTTCAACCTACTGTTTTTCCCGAGCCTCTTTTGTCTCTCTTGGCCCTCCATTTAAAAAACCCCAAGGCCACTTCATCAAGCGATCTAAAACTCGCCAGCGCTTTGCGGGCTTATGATCCTCCAAAAGAAACCGTTACGGTACTTGAAATAGCAGAGGGCGATCTGTTTTCTTTGGATAATGGCCGTGTTTTTGTGCGAGGTAAAAAAAGAGTGAAACGGATTTTATGTACAGAGGTACGCACCCAAAGAGTCTATCTTTTTAGTGCAGTGGCAGAGGTATATAAGCAAGGATAATCATCCTTTTTTCAATTGTACGCGCCGCACCTTTTTTAATAATTCAGAAGAATAAACAAATTCGGTAACAGCTTCGTTATCGGTTTCAAAGATCTCCGATTTTGTTCCTTCCCAAGCCTTGTGACCTTCTTTTAGGAATACAATTTTTTCTCCAATTTGTATCACGGAGTTCATGTCGTGGGTGTTGATGATAGTGGTGATATTGTATTCTTGTGTAATTTCATGAATTAATTCATCAATGAGAATAGCTGTGTTGGGGTCTAAGCCAGAATTAGGTTCATCACAAAACAAATATTTTGGATTCATTACAATAGCTCTCCCAATGGCTACTCTTTTTTTCATGCCCCCTGAAATTTCATCGGGCATTTTGTTGTTGGCGTTAATTAGATTTACCCGTTTGATAACCTCATTGGCTCGATCTTGCATTTCTTCCTCAGATTTTCGCGTAAACATACGCATGGGAAAAATTATATTTTCTAATACGGTCATGGAATCAAAAAGCGCACTGCCCTGAAATACCATCCCCATTTCTTGGCGTAACTGAGTCCGTTGTGTAAGGTCCATTTTTTTTAACATCTGACCGTCAAATAAAATGCTTCCAGAATCGATTTGGAGTAACCCCAGCAAGCACTTGAGAAACACGGTTTTTCCCGAACCACTTTGTCCAATTATTAAATTGGTTTTGCCTTTTTCAAATTGAGCTGAAATGCCTTTGAGTACGGCAACGCCATCAAACGATTTGGCTATGTGATCAACAACTATCATTTAGGCTAAGAGAAGTTGAGTGATTAAATAATTAAGAATGATAATGGTCACACTGGTCCATACAAACGACACTGTGCTGGCTTTACCCACTTCCAAGGCACCCCCTTGCATATAATAGCCGTGATAGGCGGGAATGGTTGAGAGCGCAAAAGAAAACACAACGGTTTTAATATAGGCATAGCCCACATGAAAAGGAATGAAATCCATCTGAATTCCTTCAATATAATCAGCGCTAGAAGAAAATCCTCCGTAGACACAAGCCACATAGCCCCCAATAATCCCTAAAAACATAGAAATTGTAATCACAAACGGGTAGAGGCTTAGGGCCACAATTTTGGGAAAGATTAAATAGTTATAGGTATTGATGCCCATCACTTCTAAGGCATCAATTTGTTCGGTCACCCGCATGGTGCCAATGCTAGAGGTGATAAAAGAGCCTACTTTTCCGGCCACAATCACCGAAATAAAGGTAGGGGCAAATTCTAAAATGACGGATTGGCGGGTGGCAAAACCAATGAGGTTTTTGGGAAGTAGCGGATTCTCTAAATTTAAAGCCGTTTGAATGGAAACAACCCCGCCCACAAAAAAAGATATAAAAGAAACAATGCCCAAGGAGTTAATAATTAGGCTATCAATATCTTTTAAGATCAATTGTTTCAATACGGCCCATTTCGTAAATTTTCCAAATACTTTTTGGAGCATAATAAAATAACGACCTATGGGTAAAAGAATTTTCATCGCTAGTCAAAGGTAGTCAATTTCTAAATCTTTAAAGAAGTCTAAAGAAGAAGGAAGTCATTAAATTTGATAGACAATTGCATTGATGTTCATGCCGGCTCCAACAGAGGCAAACAACACAATATCCCCTTGAGCAACTTGATGGCCCTCATAATTTTTTTTGCGCACTAGGTCAAAAAGAGTGGGAACCGTAGCCACTGAGCTATTGCCATAGGCACCAATATTCATGGGCAAAACATCTTTGGGCATTTTTTCTTTATAGCTTCTGTAGAGTCTGTTTACAATAGCCTCATCCATTTTTTCATTGGCTTGGTGGATGAAAATCTTTTTGACTTGGGTAATAGGAATGTGGGCCTCATCTAAGGTTTGAGCCATGGCTTGTGGCACATGACTCAAGGCAAATTCATACACCTTACGCCCAAACATTTTTATATATTTTGTTTTTCCTTCACCTTTGTTAGAAGTGCCATAAAAGATAAAATCACTTTCCCCTTGGTGGGTATAGGTAACGGTTTTATGGGCTAGAATACCGCCTTCAGCATCGCTTTTTTCTATCACTGCTGCTCCAGCTCCATCTGCATAAATCATAGAATCTCTATCGTTGGGATCTAAGACACGGGAGAGGGTTTCGGTGCCAATAACCAAGCATTTTTTTGCCATTCCAGCTTTAATAAACGCTTGGGCCTGAATCACCCCTTCAATCCAACCGGGACAACCAAAAATGAGATCGTAGGCCACACAATTTGGATTGGCAATTTGCAAGCCAGCTTTAACCTTAGCTGCCACACAGGGCAAGGTGTTCACCTGATGGCTTTTGGCAGCAATATCTCCCACGTTATGAGCAACAATAAGATAATCGATAGTTTCAGGATCGGTTTGCGCATCCTGAAGGGCTTTTTTTCCTGCTTCTATGGCAATGTCGGCCGACGATTCTTCAGGGGCAATATAACGTCTTTTTGCAATGCCGGTAATGGCTTTAAATTTTGAAATAATTTCGTTATTGCTAGCTGCAATAGGGTTTCCAGAAACATCAAAAAATTCATGTTCCAAAAAAGCATCGTTGGATTGTTCTTGTTTGGGATCCGCACTGCCGGTGCCGGTAATTTTAATTTGCATAAACACAAAATTATTTATAAGCCTATGCTTTGTTGCGAATTATTCAAAACACAAACGACACCCAAAGACAATAAAATTTAACAATAGTCTTTTAAAGACTAGTATAAAAACTTAATTATCAATTTTTTATATATTCTTCTATGGGTGTACAGCTACAAACTAAATTACGATCCCCATAGGCTTCGTCAACTCGTCTAACACTAGGCCAAAATTTATGTTGACGCACAAAGTCCAGTGGAAAAGCAGCTTTTTGACGGGAATAAGCAAAGGGCCATTCTTCTTGTGTGAGTTGCTCTAAGGTGTGGGGTGCATTTTGCAAGAGTTGTTGATCGGCTTCATTTTCGGAAGCAATTTCCATTCGAATGGAAATCATTGCATCGCAAAATTGATCAATAGCTTCCAAATTTTCGCTTTCTGTGGGTTCAATCATCATGGTGCCAGCCACTGGAAAAGAAACGGTTGGTGCGTGGAAGCCATAATCGATTAAACGTTTGGCAATATCTACTACCTCAACACCTTGGGCTTTAAAGGGTCTGCAATCCACAATTAGTTCGTGAGCTGCTCGACCATTTTCTCCCTTATAGAGAATGTCATAGGCTCCTTCCAGTCGTTTTTGAATGTAGTTGGCATTGAGGATAGCTATGGAGGTTGCTTGTTGCAAGCCTTTGCCACCGAGCATTCGGATATAGCCATAAGAAATTAAACACACCAAAGCCGATCCAAAAGGTGCTGCCGCTATGGTGTCTTGGGCAGCGGTTCCTCCCGTATTGACCAAAGGATGTTTGGGAAGAAAAGGAGCCAAATGGGCGGCTACACAAATGGGTCCAACTCCAGGACCGCCACCTCCGTGGGGAATAGCAAATGTTTTGTGGAGGTTTAGGTGGCAAACATCTGCGCCAATTTGCGCCGGACTAGTGAGGCCCACCTGGGCATTCATATTTGCACCGTCCATATACACCTGACCTCCATAGTGGTGAATTAGGGTGGTGATTTCTTGAATTTTAGATTCAAATACCCCATGGGTAGAAGGATAGGTAATCATTAAAGCCGCTAACTCACTTTGGTGTTGTGTAGCTTTTTCTTGAAGGTCGTTCCAGTCAATATTTCCCAAGGCATCGGTTTGCACCACCACCACTTTCATACCGGCCATTACAGCCGAGGCGGGATTAGTGCCATGTGCCGAAGCGGGAATTAAACAAATATTACGGTGTCCTTCTTGTCTCGATTCGTGATAGGCTTTAATCACCATAAGTCCTGCATATTCTCCTTGAGCCCCAGAATTGGGTTGTAGGGAGGTGGCAGCAAAGCCGGTAATTACATTAAGTTGATCACACAAGCGCGTGAGCATTTCCTGATAGCCTTGTGCTTGAGCCAAAGGAACAAAAGGATGCAATTGATTCCATCGGGGGTGACTTAACGGTAATAAGGTTGCAGCTGCATTGAGTTTCATGGTGCAAGACCCAAGTGGAATCATCGAAAAGTTTAAGGCCAAATCTTTTTGTTCTAACGATTTGATGTAGCGCATTAAAGCGGTTTCGGAATGATAGGAATGAAATACGGAATGGGTTAAATAGTTAGACTGACGCATTTGGGTAGCAGGAATAGCCATAGCGTTGGCTTCTAGGGGTTGGGTTTGGGGCAATTCCTTGGCGCTAAACATTTCAAAAACGGTTAGGATGTTTTGAACTTGTTGCTCGCTGGTGGTTTCGTTTAAAGAAATCCCCACTCGGTTTTCATCAATATACCAAAAGTTGATGCGATGTTTTTCGGCAATGGGTCGCAGGGCATTGGCTTTCACTCGGATGCAGAGTGTATCGAAGAAATAGTCGTTTTCTTGAGGAAAGCCTAGTGCCTCAAGCTGTTGGGCCAACCGTTGGGTTTTTTGATGAATTCGCAGTGCAATATTTTTAAGTCCCTTTGGCCCGTGATAGACAGCATACATTCCTGCCATGACCGCTAACAATACTTGGGCAGTACAAATATTGGAAGTTGCCCGATCTCGTTTGATGTGTTGCTCTCGCGTTTGCAAGGCCATGCGCAAGCCTGGATTTTCATCCAAGTCTTTTGTCTGGCCGATGATGCGTCCGGGAATTTGTCTTTTGTATTGGGTTTGCGTGGCAAAATAGGCCGCATGTGGCCCTCCATACCCTAGTGGAATGCCAAAGCGTTGGGTGGTGCCCACCACCACATCGGCTCCATAGCGTCCGGGAGCCTCAAGCAGGGTGAGACTGAGCAAATCAGCAGCCACAACGGTTGCAATTTGATGTTGTTGGGCCGTAGCAATAAAGTCGGGGAGGGGAGTAATGGCTCCTGTTTTGCCCGGATATTGAAAAAAGGCACCAAAATAAGAACTGTTATAATTGGGCTGGTGGGGATTGCCAACTGCCAGTTCAATTCCCAAGGGAAGGGCACGCGTTTGGAGAACCGCCAAAGTTTGTGGCAATACATTTTCATCTACAAAAAATTGATGCGCATTGGCTTTAACCTGTGCGCGAGACCTACTGTTCCACAGGAGCGTCATGGCCTCTGCAGCAGCGGTAGCTTCATCTAGCAAGGAGGCGTTGGCCAAGGGCATGCCAGTCAAATCGGCAACCATGCTTTGAAAATTAAACAAAGCTTCTAATCGTCCTTGGGCAATTTCGGCCTGATAGGGGGTGTAGGCCGTATACCAACCTGGATTTTCAAAAATAGTACGCTGAATCACAGCTGGAGTAATAGTGGGGTGATAGCCCAATCCGATATAGGTGTCGAATAATTCATTTTTTTCACTCAGGGCTTGTGCCTCTTGGGCATAAGCGTGTTCACTAATGCCTTTAGGCAAATTGAGCGGATGAGGCAAGCGAATGGAAGGAGGAAGGGTTTGATCGAGTAAGTCGGCTAGTGAGTCCACCCCAAGGCTGGCCAACATCTTTTTTTGAGCTTGGCCGTTGGGGCCCATATGACGATTTTCGAAGGCATCAGTTTTCATACGCATGTAACTTTTGATCAAAATTAAGTTAAGCCCCAAAATTTAAAAATACCCCGGTTCCCCAATGGACTATTTATTTTTTAAGAATTGTATCTTCATCCCCCATAAAATGAAAATAATGAGGCCTAAAAGAGTCTTGCAAACGCTTTTTGAAAGTTACGTAAAACACAGTGTTCACGTGGCTTTATCTGTAGTAGCGCTAAGTCTTTTGAGTGCTCATTATTTTGCCATAGTGCCGTCCACTACATTGTTAATATTTATTTTCTCATCCACTCTTTTAGGTTACAATGCAATCAAGTTTGGTATTCTTCCTAGAGCAGTTTTTCAAAATCCTCTTGCGCGCGGTCTTTTTTATCTCCTAAATGGCTTGGCACTGCTCTTGGCGAGCTATACCTTTTTTTATTTGTCAGAGAGACAACACTTGATTGTTATCGGCACTGGGCTCTTAGTGTTACTCTATGGCTGGGCCTTTCCGTTTCAAACTACCAATTTACGCAATCAACAGGGTGTTAAGCTCTATTGGGTAGCCCTTTGTTGGGTGCTCATAGCGGTAGGGCTCCCTTTTCTGGAAAAGCAAATGGCATGTTTATGGAACCTCCTTATTTGGAGTCTAATAATAGGGCTCTATGTGGTGGTGGCTACCCTCCCCTTTGAATTGCGCGATATGCACCGAGATCCTAATAGTTTGCAAACGTGGCCCCAACGGTTGGGCATTCAAGGCACTAAAAGAAGAGGTTATTGGTTGCTTCTGGTGGCCATAGTGTTGTGTTTTTTTTTGCCAAATGTTTCTGGGCCAATGCGCGTTAGTGCCCTAACTACCTTTGGTGCATTAGCGGTTCTTTTGTGGCAAAGTGGCCCAACTAAAGGATTTTATTTCACGGCCTTTTGGGTAGAAGCGCTGCCCCTTTTTTGGTGGGGTGTTTTTCGCCTATTTTTGTATCTTGCTGCTTTAAATTAGTAGGCTATGCGTTTCCTTTTGCTTTTTCTTATTTCGAGCTGTTTTCAACAACAAAGCATCACGGTGGTTGAGCAAGACCGTTTTAAATCTTATATAGCGGCCGGTCATTCTTTGATTGATGTTCGCACACCAGAAGAGTTTGCTCAGGGGCATATTGAAGGAGCGCAAAATCTTAATTTTTTGGCAACTGATTTTTCTGAGAAAGCTCAAAAGTTTAATAAAAAAGAGCCTCTCTTACTTTATTGCCGTTCTGGAAACAGAAGTGCCAAGGCGGCCAAAATTTTAGATTCTCTTGGTTTTCAACAACTCTTTGATCTTAAAGGAGGGTTTTTGGCCTGGGAAAAATAGGGCGGCACTCCTTAGGCAAACTTTGCCGTTCATTCAATATTTTTAACCGCTTGTTACTTTTCAGCCCTATTTTGCCAGAGGAGGTTTTAGCTTTACCAAATATTAATTCTAGGTTCAACTAAAATTTACGAGGCCCTGAATCAAGTTCAGGGTGAAAGGCTTATCGAGGTGAGCTTCGTTCGAAGAGACTCTCGAGTCTTTTGAGTACACTAAAACGGGCACTTCGATTTCACTCAGTGTCCGTTTTTGCTCACCTGCAAAGCAGCTGTTTTGTCTTCTATTCAAAATAGAGAACGAAAAAGAGAGTCTTATGGGTTTAAGACCGAATGGGCGTGATGAATTTTTCTATTTGATCAACCCCTTCAGATTCTAAAAATTTTATAAAGGCCGATCCAATAATGGCACCACTAGCATGCGTAGTGGCAGCTTGAAAGGTTTCGGCATTGCTAATGCCAAAGCCAACAATGGTAGGCGTTTTTAACTGCATGTTCGCAATGCGTTGAAAATAGTCAGTTTGTGCAGCCCCAAAACGGTTTTGGGCTCCGGTCACACTGGCACTACTCACCATATAAATAAACCCTTTGGATATTTTGTCTATATATTGAATTCGTTCTTCTGAGGTTTGGGGGGTGATAAGAAACATATTGAACAACCCATATTGGTCAAATAGACTTTGATAGTTTTCATGATATACAGCAACGGGAAGATCAGGAATAATAAGACCATCAATACCCACGGCTTGACATTTTTGACAAAAGCGCTCAACACCATATTGCAATATGGGATTAAAGTAGCCCATAATAATAAGGGGAATTTGAATTTCCTTTCGAACCTCTTTTAATTGTTCAAATAATTTTTCAGTGGTCATCCCATTTTTTAGGGCTTGGGTAGAACTTTCTTGAATAGTGGGCCCGTCGGCTAGGGGGTCTGAAAAGGGCAAGCCAATTTCAACCATGTCTACACCGGCATGTTGCAAGTTTTTTAAAATAGGAAGGGTGTCTTCCAGGTTTGGGTGGCCAGCTGAAAAATAAATCGACAGCAATTTTTTGTCTTGCTGAAAGGCTTGTTCAATTCTATTCATTTATAATTTAAAATAGTCAATATAGGTTTCCAGGTCTTTGTCGCCTCGTCCCGAACAATTGAAAACAATAACCTCATCAGGATTAAATTTGCGCACATCTAAAACAGCAAAAGCATGTGCCGTTTCAATGGCGGGAATAATGCCTTCCATTTGAGAAAGAGTGAGTCCCCAATCCATGGCTTCTTGATCGGGTATTGAAATAAATTCGGCTCTTTTGGAGCGGAATAAATGGGCGTGCATAGGGCCAACCCCAGGATAATCTAAGCCGGCAGAGATGGAATAGGGTTCGGTTATTTGTCCGTCTTCGGTTTGCATGAGTAGTGTCTTGCTGCCATGTATAATGCCTTCTCGGCCTAGGGCTGAGGTGGCAGCACTTTCACCGGAGTCAATGCCTTTTCCGGCGGCTTCTACGGCAATTATATTCACTCTCAAATCGTCTAAATAGTCATAATATAGCCCGGCTGCATTGCTGCCTCCACCCACACAGGCAATGAGGTGATCGGGATAGTCTCTTCTCTCCACGGCCAACAATTGGGTTTTGGTTTCTTTACTGATCACCGATTGAAAACGAGCCACCATATCCGGATAGGGATGAGGGCCCACCACAGAACCAATTATGTAGTGTGTGTCTACCGGATTATTTATCCAATCTCTAATAGCTTCGTTGGTGGCGTCTTTAAGGGTTTTGCTTCCCGATTGTGCAGCGCGCACTTCTGCCCCTAGCATTTTCATGCGGGCAACATTGGGTGCTTGCCTTTTAATGTCTAGTGCACCCATATACACCACGCATTGAATGCCCATTAGGGCACAAACCGTGGCGGTGGCCACACCGTGTTGTCCAGCACCAGTTTCGGCAATAATCCTATTTTTCCCGAGGCGTTTGGCCAGCAGAATTTGCCCTATGGTGTTGTTAACTTTATGTGCTCCTGTGTGGCAGAGGTCTTCTCTTTTGAGATAGATTTTAGTATTGTATCGTTCAGACAGCCTTTTTGCAAAATAGAGGGGGGTGGGTCGTCCCACATAGTCATGCAACAACTGATCAAATTCTTTTTGAAAATCTTCTTGAGCCGTAATTTTCAAGTAATGCTGACGCAATTCTTCAACATTGGGATAAAGCATTTCAGGAATATAGGCGCCTCCAAAGTCGCCATAATAGCCTTTTTCATCTACATTATAGGTCATCCAATTGGTGTTTAAATAAGCTCAATGCGTTACTGTCTTTTTTTGCAGGAGCGGTTTCAAATTTACTATTTACATCCAAAGCATAGAGTGGTAAGGCAGATTTTTTTAATTCTTTGAGAGCCTGAAGGTCATTGGGACCAATGCCACCACTCAAGAAAAAGGGTTTTGAATAGGGGTAGTCTTGTAAGAGAGACCAGTCAAATTTTTTGCCGGAGCCTCCTTTGGCGGGGGTTTGGGTATCAAACAAAAAATAGGTGCAGGCTTCGAGATAGGATTCCAATTGTTTAAAGTCAAAGTGTTGTCCCACCCCAAAGGCCTTGATAACTTCTACTCCTAGGGATTTAATATAGCTGCAAAAAGCAGGATTTTCAGAACCGTGAAGTTGTACCGCTTGAAGTTGGTGCTCCTTTAGGGTGTCCACCACATAGTCTAGGGAGGCATCTACAAAAACCCCTGTTTTAATAATGGTGTGAGGAATGTTAGGCGTTTGAGTAGCCACATAGCGGGGAGAGGGGGCATAGAAAATAAAACCCATATAGTCTGGTTGGAGGGCAGCCACTTTGGCACAATTTTCAGCCTCTCGCATGCCGCACACTTTTAGTTTCATGATGCTATATTTTTGATTAAGGCAGCAGCAGCGGTACCTGGATCTTGCGTTTGCATAAAATGCTCCCCCATTAAAAAGCCTTGATATCCAGCCTCTTGAAGATTTCGAATGGCGGTTATATGGCTAATGCCACTTTCTGATATTTTGACAAAATCAGAGGGAATTTTATTGGCCAAATGCATGCTGTTGTCTAAACTCACCTCAAAGGTTTTCAAATTTCGGTTGTTAACACCTAAAAGGTTTAGAGAAGGCATCAGCGCTTTTTTAAGTTCTTCCTCGTTGTGCACTTCAAGCAAAACCTCTAAGCCTAATTTTTGAGCGGCCTTGGATAAGGTTTCAATTTCAGGTCTGCTGAGGCAAGCTGCAATAAGCAAAATGACATCTGCTCCATGTGCTTTGGCTTCTAACAACTGATATTCATCAACGATAAAATCCTTTCGTAAAAGGGGTTTTTGGGAGAGGGCACGAGCGGCTGTTAGATCTTCAAGCGATCCTCCAAAAAAATGGTTGTCTGTTAAAATTGACATACCACAGACACCTGCCTGTTCATAGCCTAGCACCACATTTTCAATGGGAATGTCTTGATTGATAATGGGTTTTGAGGGAGATCTTCTTTTGTGTTCGGCAATAATGCCCGAAGTGCTGTTTTGTAAGGCTTTGCTGAGCGAAATTGTGGCGCTCTCAAAGAGGGGTGCTTTTTCCCAGTAGGAGGCAGGAAAGAGTGTTTTTCTTCTACTCACTTCCTTTTTCTTATAAGCTATTATTTTTTCTAAAATGGTCATGCTTGACTTAGTTTTTTTAGCGTTGAAAAGGCGTTAAGGGCTTTGCCGGAGATCAAGGAATCTTTGGCTTTTTCAAAGCCTTCTCTGGGGGTGCAGTTCAAAGCAGTAGCAAGGGCCATAGCTGCATTGGCACAAACCACATTTTCTTGGGCTTTTGTGCCTTTGTTTTGCAATACGTTCATAAAAATATCGGCTGAAGAGGCTACTTCACTGCCCCCTCGAATGTCGGTAGGGTTTAGAGATTCAATTTCAAAATCAGCTGATGAAAGAAGTTGTTCTCCTTTATTGCTCCACGCTTTTGTGGGGCCTGTTAGTGAAATTTCATCATAGCCTCCAAGGTCATAAAGAATGGTGTATTGTTGGGTTGTTTTTTGAAACAGGTAGTGATATAGTCTTGCTAATTCTAAATTAAAGACACCCGTAAGCTGGTTTTTTGGAAAAGCCGGATTCACCAAAGGACCTAACATATTAAAAAAGGTTTTTACGCCTAATTCTTTACGAACTGGGGCCACATTTTTCATGGCTGGATGAAACAGTGGTGCGTGCAAAATGCAAATACCGGCTTGATCTACAGCTCGTTTCAGAAAATCTTCTTCATTGGAAAAGTGGATACCTAAGGCCTCTAGAACATTGCTAGAGCCACAACCTGACGAAACTCCGTAGTTGCCGTGTTTGGAAACTTTAATTCCGGCCCCAGCACAAACAAAAGCCGCTAGGGTAGAAATATTAAAGGTGTCTTTGCCATCTCCCCCTGTGCCACATAAATCAATCGTTTCAAAATTGCTCAAATCAATTGCTAGGCAAAGTTCTAGCAAGGCTTGCCTAAAACCTTCTAGCTCCTCAAGGCTAATGCTACGCATCATATAGACGGTCATAAAGGCGGCTATTTGACTGGGGTTATAGGTTCCTTCAGCAATGTTGATGAGGGTATCTCGAGCCTCTTCTCGGCTCAGTTTTTCGTGTTGCGAAAGACGGTTTAAAAGGGCTTTCATGGTTTAACTATTAATCCAGTTTTTTAAAATGCTTTTGCCGTTAGGTGTTAAAATGGACTCCGGATGAAATTGTACGGCCCGTACGGCAAAAGTTTTGTGGCGCAAAGACATGAGTTGCCCCTCTTCATCATAGGAGGTGGCCACTAAATTTTCGGGTAGGGGGGTTTTGACCACCCAAGAATGGTAGCGTCCTACTTCAAAGCTTTGCGGTAGACCTTCAAAAAGAAGATCTTCTTCCACCACTTCAACAGGTGTGGCAATGCCGTGATAGACTTTGTTTAAGTTGATCAGACTGCCTCCAAACACTTCTCCAATGGCTTGTTGTCCGAGGCAAACGCCCAAAATATTTTTGGTAGGGGCATAGCGTTCTATTGCGGCTTTCAATAAACCTGATTCATCGGGAATGCCGGGACCGGGAGAGAGTAAAATAAAAGGATAGGCCTCCAATTCATCCAATTCAAATTGATCGTTTCGTTTCACAGTAACTTCACAACCGAGTTCTTCTAAGTAGTGCACTAGGTTGTAGGTGAAGGAGTCATAATTATCAATTACAAATACTTTTTTCATATCAATTTCTCAGCTTGCTGAAGGGCTTTGTCTAAAGCGCCTAATTTGTTATACACTTCTTGTAATTCGTTTTCGGGCTTCGAATCGGCCACAATGCCAGCCCCTGCTTGATAGTGCAATTGTTGTTTATAGGATAAAAAAGAGCGAATGATTATGGCGTGATTAAAATTACCTTTAAAATCCATATAGCCAATGGCCCCACCGTAAAAATTACGCTTGATGTTTTCATATTGGTTAATGAGTTGCAAGGCTTTGTGTTTAGGTGCTCCACTTAATGTTCCAGCGGGAAAGGTGTCGGCCACTACTCTAAAGGTTTTGACTTGAGATTTCAATTTGCCTACTACTTTTGAAACCAAATGGATGACGTGGGAATAAAACTGTATTTCTCGATTTTTTTCTACCACTACCTCAGACCCGTTTCGACTTAAATCATTTCGAGCCAAGTCAACTAACATCACATGCTCACTGTTTTCCTTAGAGTCCTTGGCCAATGCTTCTGCGGCCTCAGTATCTTTTGCGTCGTTTCCGGTGCGTTTAAATGTTCCTGCAATGGGATGAATTTCTGCCTTTCCATCTTGCACAATGAGTTGCGCTTCGGGGGAGCTACCAAAGATTTTGAAATCGCCATAATCAAAAAAGAATAAATAGGGAGACGGATTAATTGAACGCAGGGTTCTGTAAACATTGAATTCATCTCCTTCAAATCTTTGAGAAAAACGACGCGAGAGCACAAGTTGAAAAACATCGCCACGGTAGCAATGTTCTTTTCCTTTTTTAACAAAGTCAAGAAATTGGGCATCAGTAAGATTTGATTCTTTAGCCCCTTTTCGGGTGAAAGGAAACCAGGTGCTTTTTTTGGCTGTAATTAATTGTTCAACTGTATTAAGGTTGTGTTGACCCTCATAGACATGAGAAAAAATATAGGCTTCGTGGTTGAACAGGCTAATGGCCACAATGTTTTGATAAACCGCATAATGAATATCTGGAATATCAAACCCCGGTTTTTGATGGTTTAACGCCAGGTTGTCAAAGTGCTCAATGGCTTCATGCGCTACATAGCCAAAAATGCCATTATTGATAAACTTAAACGGATATTCTTCGCATTGAAATTGTTGTGAGAAGGCATGAATTTTTTCAATCACGTCTACTTGTTCGTCTACTGCCACAACTTCTGTGGTGCCATCGGGATATTGGGTGGTGAGGGTTCCCTTTTTGAGGGTTATGGAGGCAATAGGGTTGGAGCATATATAAGAAAAATCATTTTGATTGGCATGATAGTCACTACTTTCCAATAAAAGGCTGTGCGGAAAATGATCTCTAAGGCTGAGATATACACTCACCGGGGTGAGGGTGTCGGCCAAGATTTTTTTATATGAGGTTTTAAGCGGATATACCTTCATGGGTGTAAAATTAAAAAAGGCTTGTCGTGATGACAAGCCTTTTGTGTTCTATTCTTTATGCGCTTGGAGTCACGAATTGACGTATTGCCGATCGTTCCACCATTGCTTTAAAAAAATTATTGTTCGGTTCATTAAATCAAATATAGTATAAATTGCGATTTTCCCTATCCCCGAACAATAATTATTTTAGAAAACAAGTTTAACATCAAGTTCAAAATCGTCGAAAATAAGTTTGTCGCCTAAGTTTTCAAAGAAAGAAGCAGAACGAAAACGAACGTCGTATTTGGCACGGTCAACAACCACTTTAGTAGTGGCCTCGTTGGCATTCAATTCCAAATCAAATGTAATGGGATGGGTAATGTTTTTAATGGTAAGCGCTCCAACCACAACATATACATTTTGATCTTTTCTTTTGGTTACTTCTTTAAAAACCAATTGAGCAGTGGGGTGATTGGCCACACTAAAAAAATCATCTGACTTCAAATGCCCTTCTAATTTGTCTTTATATTCTCCAGAAAGATCAAGGTTGTTAATGGTTGTCATGTCTACTTCAAATTGACCTCCCGTGAGACCAGCATCACTCATTTCTAGGGCTCCCGATTTCAGCTTAATGGTTCCGTTATGCTCACCGGTTACTTTGGCAGCCAACCAGTTGATTACACTTTTTTTGGTGTCTACATTAATTGTAGAGGTTTGAGCAAATGAAATAGCCGATGCTAATAAGGCTAAGGTTAAAATTGTCTTTTTCATAATTTCTTAAATTTTCAGTTTACGTTTAATTTTTCAAGCAGCGCCATAAGTTGATTTCTGTCCTTTACAGTAAGATTTTGGGTCATTTTTTCTTCTTCATTATCAATTAAAGGATCCAATTTCTTTAAAAGAGAAAGTCCTTTAGAGGTAATAAATAGTTCTATTTTTCGTCTATTTTCCTCGCAAATTTTTCGCTCTACCAAGTCCTTTTCAATGAGTTTGTCTACTAAACGAGACGTATTACTCATTTTATTGACCATTCGCTCTTGCACAGTAGATAAATTGGCAGGCTCTCCTTTTTGGCCTCTCAAAATGCGCAACACATTGAATTGCGGAAGACTAACACCCCCTTTTTTAATGGCTTGCGTTAGATGATCAGAAATTGAGGCTCCCGATTTAAGTAATTTTATGATCAATTTTTTGGTTACCAATTAAATTTGTTTCTACAAATATTGTTGGTACAAATGTAGACTAATTTTTTAATTTTCCAAATACAAGCTAAATTTTTTTGCCCTACAGGAATTTGTATATTTGACTAAAATTGAAACAATGGATTTAACACAAGCAGAATGGGTTGCCACTCAAAAAGAGACGGCAAACGCCCATATTTTAGACGTAAGAACCCCCCAAGAATTTGAGGCAGGACACATACCAGGAGCTCAAAATTTAGATATTCAACAACCCAATTTGTTCATGGATGGATTGGCCAAGTTAGCGGCTGACCAACACTATTTTGTCTATTGCCGTTCAGGTGCCAGAAGTGCGCAAGCGTGTCAAATTTTAGCTCAATCAGGCCTGCAAAATGTTTATAATTTAGTAGGAGGTATTTTAGAGTGGGAGGGTCCCACAGAATAATCCCTATATTTTATTTATGAACCCCCAAATTAAATACTGTGCAAGAAGACCTACTTCAATATTTATGGCGATACCAAAAATTTAGTCACGCTAAACTTAAAACAACCAAGGGTGTAGATTTGCAAATTTTATCACCTGGTTTTTTAAATGAAAGTGTGGGGCCTGATTTTTCGAATGCAAAAATTAGGATGGATGCTTTGTTGTGGGCAGGCCCAGTTGAAGTGCATGTCAACGCTTCTGCCTGGTATCAACACGGACACCATAAAGACGCAAACTATGAGGCTGTAATTTTGCATGTGGTTTGGCATAACGACACCGATATTTGCCTTTCCAACGGCCAAGCCATGCCTACCCTATGCCTATCAGAATATGTAGCTTCAGCTATTTTGGATCAATATCGGGCACAATTTTTAACGCCCAAAAGGTTTATTGCATGTGAAAATGCATTGCCCGCTTTTGACACCAGTAAATGGTTGTTTTGGAAAGAGCGGCTCTATGTGGAGCGCCTAGAAGGTCAAACCAAACATATTGAATATTTGTTACAACAAAACACCAATAACTGGGAGGCTGTGTTGTTTCAAATGTTGGCAAAAGGGGTTGGACTTAATAAAAATGGAGCTGCATTTTTGGAAATGGCCCAAAGTTTCTCCTTTACCATAATCCAAAAATGTCAACCTAACATCACCTATTTAGAAGCTTTGTTTTTGGGACAACTAGGCCTTTTACAGGGCCATAAAGATGCTTATCAACAAAAACTCAAATCAGAATATGCTTTTTTAAAATCCAAATTTAAACTTAAAAAAAGCCTCGAAAATGCAACCACCTTTGGACGTTTGCGCTCGGCCAATTTTCCCACCATCCGTTTGGCACAATTGGCCCAGCTTTACCATATACAACAGGGGCTTTTTGAAAAATTAATGAAGGCACAAAACACCAAACAAGTCCGGCAATATTTCAATACGGCCACTTCTTCCTATTGGGAATCGCATTATAACTTTGAGGTTAAGAGTAAAACTTCAGTCAAAAAGATGACCCCGGCTTTTCAAGACCTTCTCTTGGTTAATGTGGTCATCCCACTTCGTTTTGCCTATTTTAAATATCAGGGCAAATCACATGACATGAAACTTTTACAATGGGCTAGAGAAATAAAGGCTGAACACAATGCCTTGATGAACAAGTTTCGTGCGTGTAATCTCAAAGTGAAAACGGTGTTAGATTCTCAAAGTTTACTTCATTTAAAAAAACAATATTGTGATGCTCAAAAGTGTTTGCGTTGTGCAGTAGGATTTCATATAATGCAAAAGGATGTGTAACTTTGCAAAGTGAAAAATTTTAAGGGAGTACGCCTTTTTTTTGAACGAAATGGTTTTGCTGTTTCTACTCGGCTAGCAGAGCTATTGGGAATGAAAGTGAAAAACGTACGCTTGTTCTTTATTTATGCTTCATTTACAACGCTAGTTGGTGGGTTTGTTCTCTATTTAATTTTAGCTTTTTGGCTTAAGTTAAGGGATATGATCTACACCAAGCGCAGTTCTGTTTTTGATCTTTAAGCCTCTTTTATAGAGAAAGTGTAGAATTGATTTCATATTAATTTTTTTTTACCCCTATTTTTAGTGATATTGTCGCGTATTATCGAAACAATCAAATTGATATGGGCTTCAAAAAAATAAAACACATACTACTATTTCTATTTCTTCCCAATTTTTTCTTTTCACAACAATTAGGCTTAGATGAACAAATTAACAATGCCTTTATGCCCATTGCAACGGCATGGGAAAATCTCGTTTTAACGCCCATTCCCTTGGGAAGCTACAACGTGCCTGTTGTCTTGATTCTATTAGTTATAGGCGCTACTTTTTTCACCCTTTATTTTAAGTTTCCCAGCATCACGCAATTCGGCACAGCTGTGCAAACCGTTAGAGGAAAATTTGACAGCCTCGATCATCATGAATCTGGAAATCCTGATTTGAGTGTAGACGGCGACGTAATTGGCACCCTCAAAGATGAAAGTAAAACGGGAGAAGTAAGCCATTTTCAGGCACTTGCAACCGCTGTATCTGGCACCGTAGGCCTGGGCAATATTGCCGGAGTAGCTGTGGCCATTGCATTGGGAGGCCCTGGAGCCACCTTTTGGATGATTGTTTGTGGATTGATTGGTATGGCTACCAAATTTGTTGAATGTACCTTAGGCGTAGCCTATAGAGATGTGGATGAAGACGGAACCGTACACGGTGGTCCCATGTATTATCTGTCCAAAGGATTGAAAGAAATTGGCTTTGGTAAACTGGGTAATATTTTGGGGTATGTGTTTGCCATTTTGTGTGTAGGAGCTTCCTTTGGAGGGGGTAATGCCTTTCAGTCCAACCAAGCGGCAGTACAAATTTCTACACTATTTGGTTTAGAGGGTGGTGCTGTTGGTTTTATGATTGGAATTTTTTTAGCAGCTCTAGTAGGAATTGTAATTATTGGGGGAATTAAGAGAATTGCCAGCATCACAGAAAAAATTGTGCCTTTTATGGCCGGTATTTACGTATTGGCCTCCTTGGTCATCATTTTTTCTAATTTTAGTTATATAGATGAGGCCATCCGTCTCATTTTTGAAGGAGCTTTTACTCCAATGGCCGGTATTGGTGGTGTTTTAGGGGTTCTTATAGTCGGTTTTCAACGCGCTGCCTTTTCGAATGAAGCAGGTGCCGGTTCTGCCGCTATTGCCCATGCTGCTGTAAAAACACGTTTCCCAGCCTCAGAGGGGGTTGTTGCCTTGCTAGAACCTTTTATTGATACGGTATTGATTTGCACCATGACAGCCTTAGTCATCATCTTTTTTAATATCGAAGGTAGCAATGTGCAAAGTATTTTTGCCTATGGAGGAGATGGCAGTAACGTTATCTTAAACGCAACCAATGAAAGCATTGGGGGGGTTGATTTAACCTCCATGGCTTTCGATTCGGTATTACCTGGGTTTTCCTATGTGTTGACTTTAGCCATAGTTTTATTTGCTTTTTCTACTATGATTTCGTGGTCTTATTACGGATTGCAATCATGGAAATTTATTTTTGGAAAAGGCAAATGGGCCGATTTAACCTATAAGATTTTATTCTTGTTGTTTGTGATTATTGGTTCTGCTGCTACCTTGGATGCGGTCATTAAATTTTCGGATGCTATGATTTTAGCATTGGTATTTCCCAATATGATTGGGCTCTTATTTTTATTTCCCAAAGTAAAAAATGCATTAAACGACTATATGCAGTCCATAAAAGCATTCCAGAAATGACCTAATGCCCTTTTATCGATCCCCCTTTTTCTTACCACCCGCTCAACAATGGACTTTAGCCCTAATTTTTATTCTGCTGATATCGGTTTTTTATATCCGTCAGCACATTAAAGAACAGCCAGACGCAATACTCAATGAGGAGGCTTTGCTCGCTTCTCAAAAACTATGGGATATTTTGCAACTTGTGCGTTTTCAGCAACAAGCCAAAATTAGTCCCCTAAATTTCAATTACCTTTCAGAATATCAAGCCTATACCCTTGGAATTCCCATTGCCGCCTATGATTTGCTTCAAAGTCACAAAGCAAAAGGGGGGTTTGTTTCCTCCCTAAAGGAGTTTCAGCAAATCACCAATTTATCTGATTCTATGGTGCAAGAACTCAAACCTTATTTTAGAAAAGCAACTTCAAAGAAACAGGGAAACAAAAAAAGGATTTCCCCGATTCGAAAAGACCTTAACCAAGCCACCCAAAAAGAGTTGGAAAAAATTTACGGAATAGGCGCTGTTTTAGCAGCAAGAATCATCAAATATCGGACCTATTTAGGAGGGTTTTCCTTGCTGGATCAATGTAATGAAGTATATGGACTAGAGCCTAGCGTGGTGGAGGCACTCAGCCAACAGTTTGAAATTGCAAGCCCTCCAACTTTTAAAAAAAGAGCCATCAACAAGGCAAATTTGGATGAATTGCAGAAAACGCCCTATATTAGTAGAGCAAGCGCTAAGAAAATCATAGCTTTTCGAACAGCCGAGGGAACCATTAGTGTAGATGATTTGACGAAAGTTTTAAATGATTCGCTAAACAAAATAGAGAGAATAAAACTATATTTGTACTAAAATTTGCTATGTTAGAGATAGATATATCCCCTTCAATGCAATCTGAAACTGTAAAAATGGTGGCTGCTTCAGCTCACGATTTTGCATTGCAGCATATTAAGCCCCACGTGATGGAGTGGGATGAAGCGCAACACTTTCCTAAAGGGTTATTTGAAAAGGCAGGTCAATTGGGTTTCACAGGCATGCTTATTCCCGAAATTTATGGTGGCTCGGCAATGGGCTATCTAGAATATGTGGCCATGATCGATGCCATTTCTCAAATTGACCCGTCCATAGGTTTATCAATTGCAGCCCATAATTCATTGTGCACCAATCATATCTATCTTTTTGGTGATGAAACACAACGCATGCGTTGGTTGCCTCAACTTTGCAATGGCACTGCTGTAGGGGCTTGGGGACTTACCGAATACAACACCGGTTCTGATGCCAAAAACATGCAAACTACCGCCAAAAAAGAAGGCGATTACTGGGTGTTAAATGGTACTAAAAATTTTATTACCCATGGCCAATCAGGAGATATTGCCGTAGTGATTGCTCGCCACGGAGAGAAAGGAGACAATAAAGGTATGACCGCTTTTGTGGTTGAAGCCGGAACCCCTGGATTCTCATCGGGTAAAAAAGAAAATAAATTGGGCATGCGCGCCTCTGAGACTGCAGAAATGATATTTGACCAGTGTGTGGTTCCCGATAGTCATAGACTGGGTGCTGTGGGTGACGGATTCTATCAGGCCATGAAAATATTAGATGGTGGAAGAATTTCTATTGCTGCGCTTTCACTTGGAATAGCCCGTGGAGCCTATAAAGCGGCCCTGCAATATTCAAAAGAGCGCAAACAATTTGGAAAACCCATTAGCAGTTTTCAAGCCATTTCCTTTCAATTAGCCGAAATGGCTACTGAAATTGAAGCCGCCAGTTTGCTAACGCAAAAGGCTTCTGAAATAAAAAACAGAGGGGAAGAGGTGACACAAGCTGGGGCCATGGCAAAGCTCTTTGCATCCGAAACTGCTGTGAAAGTTTCCGGTCAAGCTGTACAAATTCACGGGGGCTATGGTTTTGTGAAAGATTTTCCAGTAGAAAAATTCTTTAGAGATGCCAAACTATGCACCATTGGAGAAGGAACAAGTGAAATTCAAAAATTGGTTATTTCTCGAAACCTTTTAAAAGAATAAATAGAATTTTTCAAGAACATTCTTATATTTGCCCACCAAAAGAAACAACAAGAAAAAATTATGTTGATTATTCCTATTAAAGACGGAGAAAACATTGACCGGGCGTTAAAACGTTTCAAAAGAAAATTTGACAAAACAGGAGCAATGCGCCAACTCAGAACGCGCAAGCAGTTCACAAAGCCTTCTGTGCAACAACGTCAACAACTCCTCAAAGCAAAATATATTCAAAGGTTAAGAGACGCCGAAAACATCTAAACTTTTGGAAAAAATTAACGTAGCTGTATTTTCAAAGTTCCTATCTTTGAGATACAGCTTTTTTTATGTCCATTTCTAAATTTATAGACTACATTGCTTTAGAAAAAAAAGGGTCCATTCACACCCAACGGGCCTATGAAACCAACCTTAAAGAATTTCAATCTTTTCTTGAATCGCAATTTGAAGAACAAGATTTAGCTGCAATATCCTATTCTGAAATACGCAGTTGGATTGTAGAACTGGTGGAGGGTGGAAATAGCACTCGAACCGTTAATCGAAAACTCTCGGTGTTGCGTTCCTACTACAAATTTTTATTGCAAACAGGCACTCTTGAAGCCTCGCCAATGAAAAAGCATCAACCCTTGAAATCTTCCAAATTAATAGCCCTTCCCTTTTCAGAAGCAGAAGTGAAGGAAGTGCTAAAAGAAGAGAACTTTTCGGCAAACTATATGGGGGTGCTCCAACGAACACTCATTGCCATTCTCTATTTTACTGGAATGCGAAGAAGTGAACTGATTGGTTTGCAAGTGCCTGATTATGATGTTCAGGGTGGGGTCCTAAAAATTTTAGGCAAAAGAAACAAAGAACGCATAGTGCCCCTACTTCCCGAAATGCAGGCCCTTTTGGAAGACTATCTTTTGCAGAAACAACAACAGGGCTTAGCGCGGTCTAATGCACTTTTAGTATCGGAAAAAGGAAAGGAATTAAACGATTCTTTTGTTTATAAGACCGTAAATGATTACTTTAATAGAGTGTCAACAAAACTAAAAAAAAGCCCCCATATGTTGCGCCATAGTTTTGCTACCCATTTGCTCGATCGTGGGGCAGACCTTAATGCTATTAAAGACTTGTTGGGACACACAAGCATTGCTTCCACACAAGTTTATACACATTCGAGCTTGTCTCAAATCCAAAGCATTTATAAAAAAGCCCATCCTCGCGGAGAGCCTTAACAACTAAAAACAATAGACTTATGAAAATCGAATTCCAAGCCATCAATTATTCTGCAGACCAAAAATTAATTGATTATGCCACTAAAAAGGTTGAAAAACTTACGCAATTTTTTAATCCGATCATAAGCACACAATTATTTACTAAAGTTGAAAAGAGTGCCGATAAAATAAACAAACAAATAGAATTAAAGCTCGCAGTGCCTGGCGAAGACATTGTGATTAAAAAATCAGCTAAGAGCTTTGAAGCTGCTATTTCTTCTGCCGTAGACTCCGCTATACGCGTATTAAAAAGACACAAAGAAAAAATTAGAGACTGAGGCCCTCACCTTTTTGATTTTTTATTTTGAAAGCAAGAAAAATAGCATTTAATTTGCACACGATTTTATTAAATCTAAAAGCCGATGTAGCTCAGCTGGCTAGAGCAGCTGATTTGTAATCAGCAGGTCGTGGGTTCGAGTCCCTCCATCGGCTCTTTTAACGTTCTTTTTAAAAAAGCAAACGAGGGGAGATACTCAAGCGGCCAACGAGGACAGACTGTAAATCTGTTGGTTTTTACCTTCGCAGGTTCGAATCCTGCTCTCCCCACAAAGACAATATAAATTCTCCGAAAAAGAGTATATTTGTCACTCTGATGTGCCAACATTAAACAATATGCGAGAGTAGCTCAGTTGGTAGAGCGTCAGCCTTCCAAGCTGAATGTCGCCGGTTCGAACCCGGTCTCTCGCTCTTTTTTTTTGCCGATGTAGCTCAGGGGTAGAGCGTTTCCT
>Ga0255751_10000018_pt1 | contig 154757 bp, 254 predicted proteins | sample 071ome_20_FD_179951 | JGI IMG/M metagenome (GOLD analysis project Ga0255751, IMG submission 179951) | Coastal salt marsh microbial communities from the Groves Creek Marsh, Skidaway Island, Georgia - 071412BT metaG (version 2) | ecosystem: Environmental > Aquatic > Marine > Intertidal zone >... | reverse complement strand
AATGCGAACGGAGATAGCTCTCCGAATAGTGCTAGGTCGTTGATGACGGGCTTCGACTTAGGCTTGACCTGAGAGCTAACCGTAGTTAGAGTGTAGGAGCCGATCGAGTTTTGCTTGCCTTGTTGATCCAGTACGTCGCTTGCTGCCTTCGCTTCATCGAGCGATCCAGTCTTGAGATGTACGACGCCATCGGCCAGAGTAACCAGGTAAGTCTTAGCCATCTTTTCTTCTCCGATCTGATTATACCTTCAGCTCGCCAAAGCTACACGGAGGTTGACCTCTCTGGTCGTTCCCCTCCTGGGTGAGCAGTTTTGTGACTTGCTCAGGTCTATTTGGCACGCCCGACAGGATTCGAACCTGTGACCCCAAGTTTAGAAGACTTGTGTTCTATCCAGCTGAACTACGGGCGCCGATCGGAAGGCCTAGACACCTTCTCGCCTGCTCTGTAACCGGTGTGCACCCGATCCGCAGCCTGACAGGACGACTACGATTATGTGATGGTAGGGGACCTGGGACTTGAACCCAGAACCTATCGATTATGAGTCGAGTGCTCTGACCAATTGAGCTAATCCCCCGTAACCTTTCCTTTGATTCGCTATTATTATACACCTTGTTCTTCACATTTACACCAAAGCGTACTTTTGTTTGACTAGTTTGAAGACCACCTTGTGAAGACCCGGGTTGACACGAAGTGCCTGGGGAAGAATCTCGTGCCGGATAATGCTTCGCATGTAGCGTTCATCTCTGTTACCCGGGTCTTCAACAAAGGGGACATTCTTTCTTTCACACCAGCGACGTAAGATTTGACGTGGTGTTAGGAGGAAGGGTCTGATCACGTTGCCTCTCTCGTAAGGTATGATCTTTGCTTCCCCGTGAATTGCGCTGAAGAGGTACCACTCGATGACGTCGTCAAGGTGGTGGCATGTGATAACTGGACCATCGAGCTCGCTGAAGATTCTGTAACGTTCATTGCGCCAGTACTCCTCCATCGACTCCTTGGGATCCCTCTCTCGTTCCAGTTTGAACGTCTTGAGATTGTATCCCTTGTTCCAGCAATACTCCTCTAACATTGCGCTTGCTTCTTTAGCATGCTCAGTTCCGTGGTTGACGTGCACAACCCGAATGTCACGTTTAGTGCGAGTCAAGAAGTCCAAGACCGCCATCGAGTCCGCCCCACCCGAGACTGCTACATAGAGCCTCTCGGGCAGGGAGCCAACCAACCGAATCATAAGATGCCGTACTCCCGAAGACCGCGAGCCGTCATGTCCAGCACGTATCCGTGACCCGCACCACCGAAGCGATTCTTGGGTACCTCGAACACCCGGTACTGGAAGAACTCGGACTTCTCGCTGTCCTCAATCCGCAGGTGACAGTGAGCGTCAACCATGTGCTTGAGCTTGTTTGAGCCCGCCATCTTACCACCCTTGGTCACTTGGCCCACCACAATGGCGATAGCGAAGTGCTCTTTACAGTAGTCCGTGATCATCTCAAGTGACCGTTCGGCCGTTGCCGTCGTGATTCGGCCGGAATTGAAGTGACCATCATCCAGAGTCTGGAGTGAGTCGATGATCATGAAGAACTGCTTGCCAGGGTTAGCCTCGCGAAGCTCATCAGCATGTTTGAGCAGGGTTGGGACATGGTTGTCCTGACCACAGACAAAGCCGTTCCGAAGGTTGAGCCGATCCACCGTGCCACGCACTTGGTAGAGCGATTCCTCTGCCGTGTTGAAGAGGCAGACATGGCCTTGACGAGTTAAACTGTCAGCCAGCTGAAGCATGAGCGTGGTCTTGCCCGCACCAGGCGTTCCGGTAAAGAGCGTGGCCACCGATGGGGTCATGCCCTTGCCGCCAAAGGCGTCGTCAATGAACTTGATTCCGGTCTTACAGCGGCGCTTGAGCGCGTCCGGGACCTGAATGCTGAGGATGTTGGATCCTCGTTCGATGTTAGCGTGTTGAGTCTTGAGTCGCATTATGAACCTCCCCAGGCTATGCGTTGTTTTCTTCGTTTATATTATACCGCTAGGCTTTATGGCTTACACAAATCTTCAAACACTTCGCACGAGTACACAGGGCCTCTGATGAACTTATCATCTGCGTCCTTGATAAACCAGTCACTACATGAGCCAGCTATGGTGCAAACTTCAGAGACCGCTTTCTTACCATTGCGTGGATTGATTATGGTTATCTTTGGCGGAAAGTATCTGCACCCGTTATGATTCTCAGGGTCGTGCTTTACTAGCATCCCGTGCCGGATCGAATCTTCCATTGCTTCCTTGACTCGCATTGAAGCACACCTACCAACTGGGTGACTCACTGACCCGGAGCCCGAGCTGCCGTAGGAGACCGAAGACGTCGTCCTCTTCCCTACCACCCACGTTCCACACCCGGATCTGTTCGAACGACTTCTCACCGTAGTTCTTCCACGAGTAGATCGTGATCACCTTGCCCTCGATCAGGAGGTTCCACTCGAACTCGACCTTGTCCTCGGGATGCCCGAGCAGGGGTTCGCCGAACTTCTCGACCAGTCGCTGGCCTTCCAGATTGTTGAGGTAACCCACGTTGTAGGTGCCACCAACGTTGATGTTTGTGTCGTTGTGAGTTTGAACTTGAACCATGTTATCGCCTCCCCAGGCCTTGATCTTTACGTGGATATTATACTAGGCCTTCTCGGCACTTACACAATTTTTCATGTTCTTAACATCCTCTCTAGCTCTTCTCTAGTGGTAACATCACGTGGATCAAACTTTTGTCGAGTCGGTTGCACACCTGATACCTGGCCTTGCTTTCGCATCTTCTTCATCACCTTGCGAGCCAGTTCGGCATCCTCTTCTCTGACGACTAGCTCCATTCTTCGGTCACCATATGAGGCATCGACAAAGGCCAAGGCATACTTGGGACCAACACCGACGTGAGGAACACCGCCATCTCCAAGAGGATCGTAGTTCATTTTGCCTCCCCAGGCTTGATTCGTTCTTATTATAACTGGAAGCTTTGAGACTTACACTAAAGCTTCTCGGATGCAGACCTCGTTCATATGTTTCTTCCTCTTTGGAAACCACGAGGATCTCCCGTTTCAACCTGCACGTAATAGTCCATTACACTTTCCCATTCGCGAGCATTCCACTGCTTCGGATCAAGACCAACCCGTGTTTCTGCTGCAACTGCTTTCATTGCTCCAGGCGTCATATACTCCCACCACTCTTCGATATCATCGGGAGCTGGAATAAGGATACCAGTTGCCATGTTGCCTCCCCAGGCCGTGTTCTTTTCGCTTATATTATACCAGGCCTTCTCAGCACTTACACAACTCTTGGGTCGTCGTGAGAGTCGAACGACTTACACAACTAGTACACCACCTTGCCCAAGCCCATGCTGTCAACGTTGAGGTGTCGGAGTTTGAGCCCGATGCAAGCCGCGGCGTTGAAGACATCTTCCGAGTATTGAGTACTGACTGCCGCGGTTGTGCGTCCAAACATGCCGCGACCCGAGTAGTTTTCCCTAACCTCAGCCGGAATGCCCTCGAACTCAACGAGCTCTTCAACAATGGCTTTCGCGTGTGCTAGCTTCATGACTTCTCCTAATCCATCAGCGGGAACGAGTTGTAGTAAGCGCCCACGTCTTTGACCACCTTGAAGGAGTTGACGTCAACAACCAGTGGAGCTCGTCCGTCGCGATCGCCCTCGAACTCGTCCTTGGCGAACTCAATGGCGTCCTCTAAGCTTCGAGCCGTGATCTGGTTGAAGCCCACATCCCCGTAGGCGTTAGGCAGGAACTTGAATGACCAGAGCTTGGGTTTGGGTAACATATCATCTTCTCCGTTATCTTCACCCTCATTATAACTGGCAGCTTCCGCACTTACACGCTTTTGCCGGGCGTGACCTTCCTCCAACTCTCGTCGGCTCCGATCCACCATCATCTGCCTGCTCACCTCATAGAGCACGTCCCTCAGGTGGTCGACTTGTTCTTCAGTGAGATTGAGCTGGAGGAGCAGTTCGCCCTCGTCACCTGCTTCAGTGAACATGAGCAGAGCCCGATCAATCTTGGGGTAGACGATCGCGTCGACTTCGACACTGGGATCCCGCGTGCTAAAGCTTACGCCCTCGAGCTCGCCTGAGACGTAGGTCTTGCCGTGCTTATACTTCTTGTGAACTTCTACTTTCATTGTGCCTCCCCAGGCTTGATTCGCTTATATTATACACTTGTCCTTTGTGACTTACACAACTTTCTACTTGCACCGGTGGTAGTAGACCATGAGTGGAATGACAACCACATAAGTGACTAGTATGAGCAAGTCCATCCGTTCTCTCCGCGTGTATTATACCCTCAGCACTTCCGACTTACACTCCGATATCCGGACTGCGCACCGATTGCCGCACTACCGCGACTTCTCTCTCCTTCCCCCAACCCCTCTTCCCTCCCGGGGCTGGGATCCCTACAGATGGGAATGCCTTCTTGATTGTAACGTGTGAGCTGGCCAATGTACAGCTCGTGAGTTCTCGTAAGCAAGTGAGGGCGTTTTACATTGAGGGGCAATGCAGGTACAATCGGAGACAATGATAGACAATGTGAGACAATCGGGGGGCGCCTGGGGCCCAAGACAGAAGTACTACTCGCACGCATCACATTCCACTCTATTCTCGCAGACGCAGAAAACGCTCAGTCTCGCAGGGCAGTGCAGCTCTATCGTTCGCCAGAGGTAGACTAGATCATTTGACCACAGTGGACGAGAGAGAGAGCTGAAAAGCGCCAGATGCAGGGCTGTTGTAGGGAGCAGGACGCTGAGGTACGCAGAGACCCGTTCTCCCCCTATAGCGGATAGCTCGTTCCCCTCAGTCGTAGTGCTCGCCTAAGTGTGCGTTCGCCTCAGTCGCTCCCCTATGTGCGTTCCCTTATGTGCTCGCCTATGTGCTCTCTATTGTGCTAATAGATTTTTTCGTATTGCTTCCCGGCAAAGTTGTTTATCGAATTGGGATGAACACTCTCGCAGGAGCTCCGCCGTAGTGCTGGTCCATTTGAGGTGCGATGTGGTCGCTCGCTTCTCTTCCGTCACCCAGTGCGATGGAGACGTGGCCCGATATGCTCGTACCTTTTCCCCACACGACGATCGCTCCTGGCGGGAGGAGATCTAGATCTCTGGGTGGGATCTCTCTAAACAAGTCTGTTCGAGCTGCGAACTGGTCTGCGCTCTGGTAAGCGTGCATGCCCCACAGGAATCGATCTGTCTGGCGGTCGATCACGTCCGCTACCGCGTTGTAGCAACTACCTGTCGTCCCTCTAGACTTTGCTTCTTTCTCCGCGTCCCAAGCGATGGACTCACCCAATCTGCGGTTGTAGCTTCGGGATGTGAGTTCGGTGACGGGAGAATTCTCGTCAAACCCATCAGGAAAGCGTGTCTCAGGTGAGCTGCTCGTCTGAGGTGTTGTGTCCTCTATCTGCATGTCAGTGTTGTTCGCTAATGTCGGGTTCGATGTGATGGGATTGATTGGGTCAGACATTGAGCCTCCTTCTACTCTGATCTTATCTCACCCCTTCTCAATGTTTACTCCCTGTTTTTTATTATTCATTCCCGGCAAGATAGATATTATATGTCTAGACGGAGATAGATATGAAACTCACAGCAAAACAACTCAGACAGATCATTCAAGAAGAAATCAGCCTCACAGAGCAGGTGTCAGCAGAAGACGCTCAAAGAGCCAACGCTTACATTGATCAATTGATGAATGAGCTTATGGTTGGTCTTAGCATGGTCGCTTCAGGTGACCTTGAAGTTCGAGGTGAAGGTCGGATTCAGCATCTCAATGATCAGCAGAAGCAAGATTTGAGCGATCTCGTTGGTCGTGCGTTCGAGCGAAACAGGCAGGCATTTAGAGATGCAGTCGCAGAAGTTGTGATTCAAGTACCTGTCGGTGCTCCAGAAGCCGGCGACGAAGAAGCGTAAAATACACATCAAGATCGGCGAGCTCAGGCGAATCATTCGCGAGTCGCTAGAAGATCTATACAATAAGTCACAAGCTCCGCTTCGTCTCGGGTCCCGAGGTGAGGATGTGAGAGTCGTCCAGCGCATGCTTCATGACATGGGAGGACGCGTCGCAGACCTGCTAGGAACTTCAGGGTCCAATCAAGACGGAGTAGATGGACAATATGGACCCAGAACAGCTGCTGCTGTTAGGAGGTTTCAGCTAGATAAAGGTCTAGCAGATGACGGTATTATCGGTCCACTTACAGCTGTCGCGATGCTTGGGCGTCAACCTGTCACGACACCAAAGTCGAGTCCAAGTCGCGGAGTCGGTGCTCCCGGAGAGGGAGAAGCGAGAATCCGCGAGCCCTGATGCTGCTCAGATAGATTCGATTGACGGCATTCACGTTCGTGGTCAGACTGCTCTCGATCTCGCTTCCGCTATGATTGCCGCGAGCAAGTAACTCTACTTTCTACGTCTCAGAAAAGCTACGACTCCCAACAGGGCGAGCCAATCGGCGCTCGTTCCACCACACTCACATCCTCCTGCTGGAGCAAGAGCTGCAGAACCACCGCCAGGCCGACGACGTTTACGTCTACCAGCATTCCCCGCATCCACTTGAGTAGTTGCCCAGGCGTCGAAGTCAGGTAGCACCACGGAACAATTCTCACAGGGCGCAGAATCAGGAATGCCACCGTCTTGCGCGGTGGCTGTAAAGGGAATCAGTAACGAGAGAAGTATAAATCTCATGTGTCCATCCTCAAGTTCTTTCGAAGTTCAGCTCGTCGGGATGTTCTCCAACGATTAGTCGGTGAGTAAGGATCGTTCCTGAGAAAGCGCCAAGATCCCCAGGTTCTGAGCGCTCGCTCGGTGTGATCCTCATAGTCCATCAGTTCGAGGTTGTCCAGATCTCGAGCTCGGCGCAGTGCTGTGGATTCCGGAGTTTCCTTGTACGAGTCACCCTCGATCAGCTCGATCTCATGAGATAGGCGGTTGATCCGGGCTTGCAAGGGATGAGACTTCCTGTCTCTCCACATCCAGTACACTCCGGACCCGGAGACCCACATCATCGCACCGTACCAGACCACGCCGATCACGTAACTAAAAACTGCCAAGATCATCTCACTCATTTCTCTTCCTTCTCTACCAGTACTTCAAAATCTTTGTGATCGCGAGGAACCAAGCTACTCCAGCGATAACGACCATCAACGTGTGCTCGATGAGTATTCGGACACGTCTCCGATCGAAGCGCATCAGGAGTCATCCTCGTCATCCAGGCGTAGCAGTTTGACCACCACGACCCCTAACAAGGGTACCACCACCGCGATCGCGAGCATGCTGAACTCATGCAACGTCATCGTCTCGATCCTCAGGGAATTCAAAGAAAGCGTTCGCGATGATCGCGGCACAGCCGCTAGACAAGATGAACGCCAGAAGCACCCACATCAAGATCTCAGCCAGGACCAACATGTCTAGTCATCTCCTAACAGAGTGTTCCGCACTCGTTCGGGCCACTTGCTCACTTCGAGTTTCTCGAGTTTTTGAGTAACACGTTTCTCTTCCCACGCCAGTCCATGTAAGCTTCTCGGGTGACGATCACACCGAGCGCACCCAGGAAGGCGAGCCCGAGGCCGGCCGTCACCGCGATCGTGGTGACGTTTACCGCCGCATCCTTCAAGTCACGCAACATTCTTCTTGTCCTTCTCAGCTTTCATCTTGATCACCGTCTCAGCCGTGTCGAAGTACATTTGAGTTTGCGGGACCAAGACCCAGGCTCGACGGATCAAGCAAGGCTTCGGTTCCGGCGCTTCCCCGTCGGTGAGCACGATCAGGAGATCGTACTGCGACTTGTGCTTGTTGACGAACTCGGTCGGTGCGTTGAAGTCAGTACCACCCATCCGCGTGCGGTGGGGAGCGATGCGCTGTCCGCGTCGCCAGGTGGTCAGGCTCTTCTCGTCCACCGACGTGTCGAAGTGCACAACATCAAAGTCCACTCGCTTCGCCAGGCTAGCCAGCTCCCCGAACAGGAGCTCGAGAGCTTCATTACCCACGGAACCAGACTGGTCGATCGCCACCAAAACCCGGGCCATCCGTTTGCGTTTCACGCCGGGGTGCATGAACCGGTACTTCCGGTTGCGTCGTTTCCGAGACGTGGTGCGGTCCGAGCTGTGAGCCATGCCGATCGTCTGGCGGAGGATCGCTTTCCAATCCACTTCGTTGGACACCATCGACCGGAGCTGCTCGCGGCAGTCGGAGGGCACCGAGCCCCAACCGTTCTTGGAGTCAGCTTCTTTCACTGCGTCTCGCAGGAGCTCGCGGATCTTGCCCTTCACCAGTTCCTTCTCAGCGTCGGACATGTCGCCCCAACCCTCGTGGTCGTCGAACCCGTATTCTCCTGCGTCACCCTCACCGTTCTGGATGTCCTCCATCTTCTGTTGGACGTCCTCGTCCTCCATCAGTCGAGTCATATACCAGTCCGAGCTTTGCCCTTTGGGAAAGGACGCGATCGCTCTCCAGATCGGGTCGTTGGGATCCGCTTTGGGATTCAGCTTACCCGGCAAGACGCAGTCATCAGGCAGGTTGCTTTCCGGGATCATCGAGTTGATCGCGCAGTCGGTGGCCAGGTTCCACAACATGTGCGGATCTCGGCGACGCAGAGTGACGTGATCGTACACCAGGTGCATGAACTCGTGGATCAGCACACCGCGGACCTCTTGTTCCGTCATGTCATTGAAGAACACTGGGTTCCAGAGCAGGACGGGGGACCCGTCCTTGACACAGACGCCGGCGGTCGGGAGGTCAAGGCATCTTGACTTGCTGATCCGGCGGCTAATAGCACTGTAGAAAGGTTCATCCCACATGAGCTTAACCAAATGAGGATCAAGGTCGAAAGCTTTAGAAGCTTCAACCTTCTTAGCATATTCCTCGGCACTGACCTTTAACTTGTCCAAGTAATCACTAACCGCTTTGGGAAGATCACCTGTCGATTCCTTCTTAGCCATTATGCCTCCTTCGCCTATATTATAACTATGAACTTCTGAAGCTACACCGGTTCGAACAGATGTTCCAACTTACCCTTTGTGATCAACGCAACCTGACCACCGATAAGCAACTTGATCTTGGGAATCATCATTGCGATTCCGGTTCTATTTCGGCCTTGCCGCTTTCGAACTCGCGTTTGGCCTACAATCATTGCGACTGAATGTAACTCGCCTGTATGCCCGTTGAGGATCTGAAACTCTTTTTGAGGATCTGCCCAACGAGTGTGAACCTCAAGCAGATCATGTCCTTCTCTGCGAGATTCTTTGAGTGCTTCGAGATGCAACTTGGGTTTGATAAGATCACCAATCTGCATGTTTTCCTCCTTACGCCTCTATTCTATCTCTAACACGTCCTCGTTACACAATTTCAACCACTCATTTGGCATCATCATCCTCCTGCCGTTTACGTGAACTTCGGAATAGTAAGGGGATGGAATCCGAGTGACCGTGCCCTGTTGATCTGTGGATTTGACCGTTACCAGATCGCCAGGGACAAAGGGGGAGTCGGGGACACTTGGGAAACTAGGAGGAAACTTGTGCCTCACCGACTCCCCCTTCCCTTTACTGGCCCGTCTGCCCGATGACTTCGAGCAGGAGGTTGGAGCACAGCTTGTGCAGCTTTTGAGCGTTCTTGAAATTGCGGTCCGTGATCTTGGTCCACATCGCGATGACGAGCTCACCAGGCAAGTTCTGCATGAACTTGTAGGAGTTGTCGACTTGGCTTTGAGACCATTCGTTAGATTCCGCGTGATCGACAACCTTGTCAAGCACACCGTTAAGTTGTTCTTGTGGAGCCTCGGTCACCTTCTTCTTGACTTTGGCGCTCCACTTGTCGAGGATGTCCTCCGCCGAGATCTGGCGATCGAACTTCTTGACGAACTCGGTGAAAGCGATCGAAGCTTCCGCGCCGATCAAGCCGAGGCAGAGCGGGTAGAAGAGCGGATCTTCCGGCTTGTCCGATACGCCAGCGGTGACCAGAGCGTGATTCACGCGTTCCCAAGAACGACGGGAAGGAGTAACACGATCCGCCTCCACGTTCTCGCGGCATTCCAAGTGCTGTGGATTCTGCCGGATGAACTCACAAAGAGCACCGTCCAGTCGATCCTTAGCCCACTCGAGCCAATCTTCGGTGGTGGGTTCCAGATCCACGATGAAGAAGCGGTCACGAAGTGCCGGATCCATCTCGTTCACCTGGTATTCCGCCGAGGCATTGACCGCCGCGAAGATGCGGGACTCCGGGTGGATCTTCACACCGGCGATCTCCCGATCCAGCACGAGCTGGAAGGCAGCCTGCATCACCTCTGGGGTGGCGCGGTTGATCTCGTCCAAGAAGATCACGTGGGGTTGCTCAACGCACTCAAGCAGCCAGCGAGGCGGACGGAACTCGGTCGCTTTGCGACCACCGACCACGAAGCTGTCATCGTCGTCCAGAACACCGATCATATCACCGTCGGTCATCTGCGACAAGCGGCGTTCCATCACGGGCAGATCAAAGTGCTGCGCGAGCTGGTAGACGCACTGGCTCTTACCGATGCCGTGCGGGCCACGGATCATGACCGTGATGTCCTTGGGAAGTGCCTTTGAGACATTTACGAAAGTTTTGAAATCCATCATTCCTCCTTGTTTTCCTTGATGGTTACGTGTTTATTATAGACCGTCTACTCTGCACTTACACAAAAATGACTAAGCTCTGACGGGTTGTACCAAAATAGAGTCTCTTCGCCTGTCTTGTCTTGAATAGCAACACCATACGTGTTCTCATTATCATCGAAGACCTTCACGATCCCTACTGGTTTTCCTAGTATCTTCACCAAGAACGGATCACTGAAGTTAACTTGTACTTTATCGCCTACTTTGATTTCCATATTTCCCTTTGTCTTTCGCATTTATTATAACGCTTTGTCTTCAACTTTACACAAAATAGTTGAGTGAGACGCCAGCCACGCAGCCGGGATTCTTTGCACCTCGGTGTCAAAGTCACGGTGCGGGTGCCACATGACTTTCACTGAACAATAACGATCGTCGTCGCCGTTGATCCGCAAGATGGTGCCTTTGCGTCCTCGCCACTTTGACGGAGAGCCTAAGCACTGGACAACATCACCGGGCCTCACTTACCACCTCCAGGAAACTGACCGGGCATTTCGCTCTCCAGTTGCCGCTGTTGCGAAAGCTCTGGATATTCACCACCTTGACATTCGCATCCAACCCGAAACGTTCCGCAATAACGTAGGGTTCACTGGTCACAATGCTGACAATGCCGACGTTCGGACATCCGGGTTTTCCCCTTACCATATCACCTGGCTTCATAGATCTTTTGGTGCAGCTCATGCAACCATCTCCCTTCTGTCTTCTTTCGGATCCTCACGGAGAATCCAGAGTTCTCAAACATCCCGTGATCCCAATGTGGTAGATCTAAAAGCTCTGACTCTGTGAACTTCTTTCCGCTTCCGTGTTCCTGTCGGGTGATAAGCACTGTCTTATCATGATCGTTGAAGAACTTCCACCACGACTCAAACGGCAGCTCGTCTCCTTCCAGGAGAATCATCGTTCGCTCGTATCGATCAAGTCGGTCGGCTAAAACACCGTGTGCTCTCTGAATACTGCGCGGGTTTCCATCAACATACGCTTGAATAGCTGCTGACGAAATGTGAGTCGGTCGCCAAGAGTTCTTGGCAATAACTGCGTAGACAAGCTCCTCAAATGACTTTTGCACTCCCCGCTTAGGAACTCCTGCGCGGAGCATCTTGCGCAGATTCCTGTAGTGCTCGTGAAGTAGACTTGCTATAGATTCATCAAGTTTCATACTAATCTAAATCCCAATCTGCATTCCATTTATTTTCATCTTTTTCCGGCGGTTTTTCGATATCACGCAAAGTCAAGACGGCAGAGTATCCTGTCGGAAAACCAAGCAAGATAGCAAAGATCAAACCTCCCGCCCACGGGTGAATATTCGTGATCCCGTTAACAATACTGAAAACTGTATCAAGGATATCGCTCAACGCTTCCACCGGGGTTCAACATCCCGTACTTTCTTGCCTCTTCTGAAAAGCTGGAACTCGTGCGGTAAGTTGTGAATGTTCGTGACCAGATATCCCAAATCCTCCCGATAGTAAGTCGGTATGTGATCCGGGTTACTCCACATGACATAAGCCCTATCACTTCCTCTGGCTCTTGCTCGTTTGAAGATTGTGCCGACGTAACCGTCCTCGTGGGGTTCCAGATAGCGAGGATACACTACAATCATGTCGCCGACCTGCGGAAACCAGCTGTTCTGTTCTGCTAAACTAGTCATCTTCTACTAACTCCAGGTATTCTCCCGCGACGTAACAGAATGTTTGATCCTTGCGTAACAGCTTGAAAAACTCGTTCTGGTCTCCGACCACCAGAAAAGGTACTTCTTTCTCGGCGTCTCGCGCAAACCAAGTTGTGCTCCTGTCGTCTATCGACGACTTAGCAATGCGCACCAGATCTCCGATCTTGATCTCACTCACTGATCACCTCAACATCCCATCCGAGGAAATCTCGAATCTGACCGTCGACAAGAACTTTGCAGAGCATGCCGTTGACGTGACCCTTTTCCTTGTAAATGCCTTCCCTCATGTCCACACGCACGACCTGCCCTACTCGTCCTGGGAACTTCGTCCAGTTGGCGCATTTGACCAGATCTCCCTGCTTGGGATGTGGGTTCCAGGTGATGTCATCTGGGTATTCCATCTGCCTTCCGAGTTTACGTTATATTATAAACGAAAAGGTGAGAGCTACATAAATACTATTCTTCGATTTGACACTGGAATCGAACATCAATGCCTCGCAAAACAGGTGTTGCTTCTCGATCGCCTGACGTGAGGAAAAGCTCAAGCTGCATGAACCTTCCAGCTGGAAGCTCGGCCAGATCTGCTGGGATCTCATTGGGTCCATCCGCTGCCATCGTCCAGGGGCCGTAAGATCTCAAACCCGGGTCGGACAAGAGATCTCTCTCATCCGCGATTTTAGCACGGAACTCGATGTGTGTCTGCGGAGGGAGTGTCGCTTCCGCGTTGAGGGACATCCAGTCGGTATCCAACTTCTCACATCCTTCAATGATCATCTTATATCCACCTCGCGGTGCTGTGAAGTTGCGCAGACCAAATCCTGTGAAATCTGAGTAGGTATATGGGCCTGAACCTACAGTCACTCGTCTGACGTCATTGGGATTATTCGGATCAATACGTCCTGTGTATCCCCCTGATGCTACGCCCCAGATGAATCCGTTAAAATCAACCCCAGCTCCGGTGGTTCCACCACCGATACTGAACTGCCCGATCATCTGCATCGTGTCGACTCGATATCCTATCATTCCTGTCGTGTTATCCGCGAACCAGATTCGCCCTTCTGCATCTGCACCAGCCCCACGCATGTAGCATCGGTGTCCACCGCAAGAGCTATGCCTCCATGCTCCGCCCCCGGCCAAAGGATCTTGAATGGGATTGCCGTTTGCTGTTCTATACGGATCGTATCTATTGACACCGTCACTTTGAGCTCCCACCCAAAGCCTGTTCTCTCCGTCCAGGGTGAAACCGTAAGATCGAGCCGGAACTCCTTGCGGCCTAATCACGCCTGAAGCTCGCCCAGTCGTGGAATCGAAACCTACAATCGTGCCGCCGCTGAGCGTTCCTGACCACACGAAACCATTCGAATCGACAACGGCCCCGTAGGGAGAGTGCCCAATACTAACTGGGTTTTGTAATCCTTGCCGCTGGATCAAAGTGCCGTCGGCGCCTTGAATCCCGTAAAACTCTCGATGCGTGTACATTCCAACCCAAACATTTCCGTACGGGTTCTGCACATCTCCAGCGTCGATTGCTAGAGCACGGGCAGTTCCGCCGCTGCGACCGATCGCCTTCGTCCAGGCGTAACATTCGTCATTCTGACCCAGGAACTCTTGTGGGTTACCCCTATCAATGACATTATTGCCGTTGGCGTCCTGAGACGTCTCGATCCTGCCGTTACCATTGCGGTCCTGACAATCCCGGTTGTAGATCTTAGTAACTGAAGGCTGGCGACCGAAGGCTCTGTTGGCAACAAACATATCACCGTTGAGATCGATCCCGGTCCTGCTTGGGCTATTTTGACTTCCTGGTGAAAGCCCATCGTTGTTCGGGCCCACAGAATCAAAGCGTCCCACTTCACGCAATTCACGGGTGTCCACCTTTGATATTGTGCCTTCGCCTGCATTAGCAACCCAAAGGTATTCAAATCGAACTTCATTGCGATTGAGGATCAGGTTTCCATCTTCGTCTAAACCGACACCTGAGCCATTAGAGTCATTGGGTTCTTCGAAGGGTTCACCGCTTGCTGGACCTTGACCAGTGCTATAGCAGTGAGGATTGCAGTTTCCGCAACTACTTAGAACACCCTCGTCAACTCTGCCGTCGCAGTTGTCATCTAGGCCGTTGCACCTCTCGGTCGCTCGGGGCAACTGTTGCTCCTCGCATCGACTCCAGATAAATGTTGATGCACCTTCACTTGTCTCTATACAGTATCTCGCGCCTGCGTGGCAGATTCCGACACCCATCGTCTCCCGTGTTCCATCGTAGCAATCAACCGGTTGTTCGGTTCCCGAGCAAGGGCAGCCTGGCAATCTGGAGCCAGGTGTGCAATGTTCCGGTGGTGTGATGATTGGGCCTGCATCTTGTCCAACCTGGCAATCTAGCGCACGGGTGTTATCATTGTCGTCACAATCTGGCCCTAGATCACAGTTCGCACCGTAACCGTCCTGGTCATTGTCAACGCAAGCAAAAGGAGAAGTTCCCGTATCGGATCGAGATGGCACTGCTTCTGTGCAAGCAGAAAGCAAAGCAAAAGATGTGTATGAAAACAACATCAAAGTTAAAGAACTTTTGGTCATATAAGACTCCAGTTTATAAAAGCATGCTAGCTTCATTCTAATACAGAAAATACCGCCTTTACAAGGCGATGTTAATAAAAAGCTAATAGTGCTATTTTGCCCTACGTAAAGCTAGGGTGCGACACTGATTATCTTCTCCACTCGGTGAACCGAACAGCTGCCCGGTGAGTTGTCATCGCAGTAGAACACTTCCACATGTGGCGGAAGTTTGTAGCCTGCTGCATTCTCAAAGGGTGAGTTCCGAATCTTGGTCACGATAGCGTAGTGACCTGACTTCATGCGCACGAGATCGCCGCGCTTGACATTGCAGAAACGAAGCTCCTTGTCCCAAGGTGGGAGTTCGAGCTCACCCACTTACCACCTCCAGTTCTCTGACTAAATGAAATGCAACTGCTGCCACCTCGCCGTATTTCGCAGCAGCAGAAGTCCAGTAAACTCGGCACCACAGCTTTGAGTCGCAAGTATCGCTGATGCCGTAAGCGGTCACGATGCCGTAGAAGTCGGAGCGGTGTCCGACAGCGGTAACGATATCACCAGGCTTGGGCATAGGATCAGGGTATTTATCTGGAAGCTGCGCGTATGCCATTGTCTTCTCCTTGCCTTCACGTACATTATACACAAAGCTATTCGACTTACACTAAGCTTGCGATTTAGCAGTTTCTAGCAATCGTTCGATGTACCACTTTGCCTTCTCGAGATCCTCGATTGGCTCGTCCTTGAACCTGTGTCTAGCAACATACTTGATCACGTTACCTTCGCAGAAGTTTAGACTCCAATCTTCGATCGCGTCGATCACTTCGATCTTTCCTTGATTGTAGTGTTCTGGATGATCGACCATTTCTCTCTTTGACATTTCTAAGCTTCCTCAACTTTTGCAAAGTTTCCTTCGATTTGCGGGAAATATATTCTTCGGTCGCTCATCATGATAACGTGAAGGCCGTCTTTTCGGCGTCCTAGATAGATTCCGGGCATGTTAGCATGGGCACGAAAAGTAAAGCCCTCATTGTCCTCGACTCGAACCAAATCACCCTTTTGCACTGAGCAGCTCGCAAGTTTGTTCGATCTGTCGACCGAGCCTGATAAAACGCCCAGATGCAAAAGCAAGCCAGGCGTATTCCAAGTAGTCAGAGCGCGGCACTTTCGCAACCAACACCGCCACAGGATTGGTGAGGTCGAAGTGATAAACGGGACCGTTGGTCAACATGATCATATCACCGACCTTCACTGATCACCTCCAAGTGGGCTTCATTACATGCCCTGGGTTCTTGTCCATCAAACATGACCGTGACCTTAGCACCCAAGTATTGGTCCAGTCGGAGGCGTCTCCACTTGGCAGTTTCGTCAACCTCCAGGACAATGCCTACGGCGTCACGAAGCCTGTGATACGATGAGTGGTTCTCATTGATAAACCGGACAAGATCACCTTGCTTCACTGAGCACCTTTAAATCTTCTGCTGGGACGATGCTCGGAACTCCATCACTCCAAAGCACGTTCACTCCGGTTTCCTGTCCTTCGATCTCTTCACCCCACATGTTGTGACCTGTGCTCAGCACTATTCCTGTTTCCAAGTAGCCGCCTTCGCAAGGACCAATCACAAAATCACCGCGTTGCATCTTAGTGCACCGTGCCTTCGTGATCCATCAGCTGCGCTTCAAGCTCTGCTGCCAGGGAGACCACGGTCGCGATATCAATGGGAAGACGATCAGAGTTCTCCGCCACGAAGTTTGTGAACTCGATGCCACTTGGACAGCTTTCCGGACTCACCTCGTTCAAAAGATCTACGATCTTCAAGATGATCTCATTTCCTTCGAGAATCGTATCCATAACCTTCCTCCTTCGCATCTATTATATGCTCCGCATTCCGACTTACACTTCTTCGAGAGGGATCAACTCGTCCTTGTCGAAATTGTACATCCTGCCGTCCAGCATGAGTGTGTATGGAATCAGCTCCATCCTATCTAGCTGCGCGCCGACCAGAACGCCAATCCTGTTGTTGAGCCGCGAGTTACTGCACTTCACTTGATACATTGCGCCGATCTTCATTCTTCTTCCTCTTCTTCCGGCTCTGGGCGAATCGGGATATCCAGACGACAAGGACACGCTCTGACGTCCACTTCCCAGATATTCATCCACCAGCAACCCTCTTCTTCTGTAGGCTGAGAGTAGAGATTGATCGACCCGTTGAACAGGTAGAGATCCGGCTCTCTGAACTCCCACTCCCAATCATCCTTGTGATCTTGCTCCTCATCACCCTCGTCGAAAACCCAGACTGTGTGAGTTTCTGACTCCAGGATGAAGCAGCTATCCGGAAAGTATTGATCCAGCTGCAGCCACTGATCTGAGTAGGATACTTCCGGAGTATCAATGACAGGCCTCGGGTTACAGGCAGCTAAACCCAAGATTAAAATGAGCGTAGAGAACTGTCTCACGTTACATATTATCTTTCTTCAATCCTACAAAATATTATAACTCGAGAGAAGAAAGGTTTACAAGCAAAGATGTGTGGATATCTTTTGTCTCTTACTGTTGCTCAAACCAGTTTATATCTACTACGCCTGTAATAGACGCTGTGGTTTTAATAGCAATCAAAAGTGAGCTGCCGACGCCTAAAGTAAAATCTAGACCTGTTATATCAATAGATTGAGAAGAAGCAGAACCCACCTCGAAAGAAAAGAAAGGAGTTATCTCACTAAGATTTGTGATCGTCTGAGTATTGGGATCAAGCTGGGCACAAGACATAACGCTATTGCTCTGATCTGCATACTTAAAATCGACAAGTCCCGACACTTCTGCTTTTTTGAAGAATGCCACTGTTAGAGTCTGGTTGTTGGCTTGGTTTGATGCACCAGATCGCAAAAGATCTATTTCTCCGAAACAGCTTTCTCCATTAAAAACACGATTCACCTTAAGTAGAGCAAGAGGAACAAAGTCTTGTTCATTTACCCCTGAGAACGAGAAAGTCTGTGCAAACTTTGGGTCTAGGTTTTTAACTTCGCCTTCGATAAATCCTGACATAGAAGCAGTTTTTAGTTTCTTGCTCGTTGTTCCGCCAATGTTTGCTGATGTTGCGAGGACATTAACGTTTGGGTTTTTAAGAACTGGTGTGATTCGAGAGTTCGTGTTCTTAATAGTATGCATATGAACAAAACGTCCTGTCTCAGGATCTTCAACAGAAAAAGTTGCATTGCCGAAACCAAGGTACTGAAAGGCAATTTGAAAAACATTTCCCTTTTGGGGATCGAGCACCATCCCTGTGGGTCCGGTTCCGTCGACTTTGTCAATATTGAAAGATCCGGAAGGGATGAACGTATTTGTCTGTGCCTCTCCTGCGAAAGCCCTATCAAATGTTCCAGCAATGGAAGCACCTGCGACTGAATACGTTCCTGTCGACGTTGAATTTGATCTCGCTGCGATAAAGAAAACTGATCCTGAGACTGCATCAGCAAGAAAGCCTCCGTTTCCTACCTGCGAGTAGTCTGCTAAAGCAAGTTGGTATGCTGTTTGCGACTTATCATTTCCCCCTACGACTGGCACCACGATAGAGTCATTGTCAAGAGTGACAGTCACATTTCCTGTTCCTGCGCCGGTCGTGATGTCCAATCGACGTATCTCTCTCTGTCCTTTCTCAGAGTGCAAAATACCAAAAGATGTGCCAAAGTACCCGATAAAATACCCGCACTCTGCAGTACCTGCTCCGATAAACTGGGCATTTCCAGCGTCGGGCTCTTCGAATAAAGCTGTGGCTCTCATCATTGAACCTTGGCCTGCTCTATACTTTAGCCCTCGTCGAATCTGAACCGTGGCAGATCCTGCCGAATCAGTCCCGCTTTCAAGCTCACACACACCACTAACTGGAGTTACTGTGCCACCCGCAAAAGAAGAAGTGGTGAACATCTGGTCATTGATACCGTAAACAAAATCACCTTGACCTTGTGTGTTAATTGTTATAGTGTTGACCTCTCCGAAAGTCGAAGTGGGCCCTTCAATGTAAACAGTATCAGCCCCACCTATCTTTTTGGGCTTATTAAGATCAGTAAAACCCATCTTATCCTACTCCCTTCGATCCGGACCAGTTTGTGATAAGACGACCAGAATCAATTATTGTAAGCCCTGCAACAATCGACGCAGAGCATGCAAGAGTTGTGTCACTGAGAAGGAATACTTTCGAAACTCTCAGCGCGCCTTCGAACGACTCACCGTTATTCAGCACTGCGTAGTTGGTGTTCTCTACACCTTTGATGCCGTTCTCAGAGAATCCGAAACGCATCGGAACATTCGGATCAGAACCCGGGAGCGTGTTGGTGACTGTAACGAACTTTGTGACTGTCTCAAATGAGATTGCTACGGGTGTATCAGTATTGGGCGGGACGTGAATCGACGAAGACAGGAAAGGTATGCCTGGCATCTGATATGAAGGGACATCATGTAGTCCCAGAGTGTAATCGTTCAAAGGCATACTATAAAACCCCGATCAAAGAATCTCAACGTCAAAAACAGGATCACCCAACTAAAAAAAAATTTTTCCTGCAATTAAAAAGCATGCAACCAAACAAAGGCAGCGCAGATATATTTATCTTGCCGGGAACAATTTGTTAACTATTTGTAATAAACTAAGCCCTACTGTTGTCGCTAAGCATCTTATTCCAGATCTCTCGGCGCATCCAGTTCTCGATTACACTTCTCCTCTTGGCAAAACGCCACTGCTGGAGCCTTCTGCCCGCAAGAGGATGTGAGCTATTTTTGTTCCCGGATTTCCTGGTTTTCCACCAGGTTCTTAGTTAAGTATTAGATACCTTCAGCACTTCCCAGTCTCCAGACCAATTTGTGTATCTAACTTTCTTGATTCCCGACTTCTTGATTTCCTCTTCGCAAAGAGGGCAAGGTTTAGCCATCGTCGGATGATCACCACACTTAGTGAAGCGCATCACTTCAATCTCATCACCTGGACGAGCAAAGCGTAGGACGTTCATTTCTGCATGCATGTGAGAACCCCATGTCCCATCCTTGTACTGACGTTTGAATCGCGGATGAGTCTTGCTCGTGTTCTCTCCAACCCTGACTGGTACGCCGTTTCTCCACAGAATTGCTGCGAGATGATACTGCTGACCGTTATTCAGGGCTAGCATCTTAGCTTCATAGTACACTTGGCATAATGCGTGTCTCCTTCATCACATCTGTTGAATATAATACTCATCTATCAGCGGTTTAAACTGTCCATGCTGTTTTACATTCTCTTTGGGCTTGTATTCGAACCGGAACATGGGATAGTAGTCGTCATACCACTCCGTGCCGAACGTGAGCCAGACGTGTCCGTCTTCGACATCGACAAGATGGTAGCCGTGCATCTTCTCATCCGTGTCTTTGGATCCGAAATCATCAGATATCTTTTCGATCTGGATACGAGCAAAGGGCTTGTCGTAGAAGTTGTAGTCCCGATCTGAACGTGCTAACACTCCCGCCATGTGAGAGCGATAGCCGTCGTCCGGATCTTCCAGCACCTCGAACACCACGCCGTCAACTTTGAATGCCTGAGATTCTGCACCGTAGAAGTCCAAGTCAATCCCGACCAGGGTCTCCATCCAGTTGCCACCGAAGTGGATCTCGTCGTCTCTGACTATCTTAGTTGTGGTGGGATCTGCTGCGATCAAGTCATCGTGCTCAGCGTAGTTCTCACCAACATAAGTGAACTTTCCAGTCCTGTAAATAGGTGACACTTTATTATTCCGGGTTGTATCCGTCGATCTGAACTCTGCCTTGCCAGAAATAAGCGCGGATGTTGCGGTGGTGGTGCACATCTCTGCCGTCACGCTCTTTCAGAACGATATCAGATTCTGGGTCATGGTTCTCAAGCTGCTTGATAAGGTCCTTGACTTTCACTTCTTCTTCCTTCCGGCTTTGATCCATGCAAGCGTACGTGCCTTGCACTTCTTTTCCTCGTAACCTGCCATGATGCAGTAGTCCTGCAGCGGCTTAACGACCTGACTGAAACACATTGCGCGCTGCAAGATCTTGTTATGCACCTTGGGCGGTTTGTCCGGCTGACCGAAGATCGCCTGTGCGCGCGTCATAAACACCGGGCAGTAGATCTGCGTGCTTGGACTAGCCTGGTTGACAACGTCGGTCGTGAGAGTTGTCGCTAAGAGTATTGCTAGCATTCTTCTGCTCCGTCCGTCCAGCGGTGGCTGCAAAATCCACAGCTCCACGCTGAGCGCGTATCTTTCTTCGTGTTCCAGATCGGCATCACTGAGTAGAGCACGGGATCATCGGGATCAACGTTGAACTGCTTGAGTTCTTCGGGTTGAAGCTTGATGTGCTCTAGCCTTAGACTTTTGTTACAGCTCGGGCACTTATCAGGTCTCTTCTCAAAGAGGTCACCCTTAGCGTTGCGGATCATCGTCTTCTTCTTGCGGTGAATCATAACACTTTTTCTACTCATCGATAATATCATCGTAACCTGGGAGCATGCGCCAGCGGCAACCTGCGTAAGCAGGGTTCTCAACTTCTGCTCCGTGCCGTCGTCGGGAGACCTCGATCACAGAAACTGTGTTCTTGTTTCGGCTTTTGATACGACCGATAACGTGTTCGATACCCCAAATGTAGTTGTTGTCTTCATCGTCGTGATGGCTAGCCATCGGCCTAAACTTAACCAGGCGACCGATCTCGAAACCCTTGATGCGATCGACGCGGGCTTTCTCCTTCGCGATGCGCTCTTCTCTGTAGATCTGCTGGCCCCACTCGCTAACTTGCGCCTTTTGCCTGCGAGGCAGAGCCTCGAGCGAATGGAAGATCTTATTTAGCGGAGTATGAACCTTGATGTTGCACATCGACTGCACTTCTTCCAAGTGCTGGAGGATCGTGGCAAAAGCTTTATCCACCTCTTCGGGAAACCCGTGCGTAGTGTAGTGTAGCGGGTGCCACCGATCGTAGTTTTGCTCAGACATCTTTATCTCCTCTTCGCCCTTATTCTATCAGGTCAGTTTTAGAGCTACACACGTTTTCGATGACGTTCCCAACGCTTCACAATGAAGTTCTGCTGCTTGGTGAGGTCGTCGTACTTCCACTTCGGCACGATCAGATATCCATCGATTCCCAGCTCCTCCTTGCGAGCACGCGCAGTGTCGTAGTCGTCGAAGTCGTCGATGATATCCAACGGGCCGGATGGGATAGACACCAGCAGCCACTCCCCGTCGAACGAAGCGGGATACGGACTGATGTGATCCTTGCAGTGCACTGCGTTGGCTCTAGGCACCGAACTGCTCCTTCAGGAGATGATCGAGAGTCTTGTCTAAGCGCTCTGCTAGACTCTTCATTTCTACTTGTATCACTACCAGAGACGCTGTTGACGCGGGATCATTGAGCTCTCTTGCGAGATCTTCACACTTCTCAGTCCACTTAGTTGAGTCACGCAGCAGACCGTTCGCTTCCTGAAAAGCGTGCATGGTCTTGTCCATCAAAGTTGCAAACTTTGGACCTTTCACGGTACCTCCAAATCTAATGTATTATACCGTGAGGCGCTAAGATTTACACGAAATAGGTGTTACTTGCCTTGACCCCTGTAAGGCTTTTTGTAAGTCTTGCTTATAACACCGTCAGAACCTGGGTTTGGGCGCTTTGTATACTTGCCGTTTCCTTGGCGAGTTTTCTTTCCGCGCTTACCAGACATTGCTTTTGAAACTACTTTTTTTGCCATGATTGCGTCCTCCTGCTATTGTAGGTATGGAGGAGAATCAGATTCTAGCAGCTATTTTACTTTGAGTTCTTTTGATAGTTTGTTGTGCGTGTTTTCAGGGACTAGCTCGTAAGCTTCGATTTCTTTTTGCACAGAACACTGAGACCTGCTAGCTTTTCTAGCGACAACAAGTAGCACACTGAATGCGATGAACGTAAAGATGAGCTCCATCATAAGTCTCCGTCAAACTTCATCGAGATCGCGATGGCAAGCGCGATGAAACCAAATGTCACTAAGCCGAGAAAAGAGTCGTCGTACATCAGGCATAAGTATCAACGTTCTCACCTAAGCCTTTGCGCTCGACGGGTCTTTCTTGATAGTTGATGATCTTCGCATCAGACAAATCTTTCTTGTCTAGCTTTCTGAGTGGTGGAGGCGTTGGGTCTCTCATCATCATGTAAGCTGCAATTGATTGTGCGAATGGGCACGGTGGCAGAATCATGCGTCTCCTCCTGTGGCGATCATAAGATCTACCCAGTCTTCCACTTCTATCAAAGAACCATCATCTCCCTGGACTTTGCTGATTCCATTGTCAGCAGCCCATTTGACCAATCGTGTCTTGGCTGCTGCGTCTTTGTCGCACCACTTGCAATGAGCATCTGCTTTCTGAGATATCTTGAAGTCCAAAAACTGCTGTGGGAACTTTGAGCAGCTGGTGGCGTGAGCATCACACATGATAGTTGTCTTTATTCCGTGTGGATGCTTCATTCGGACTTCAAAAAATATTTTAGACAAGAGAATCTCCGAACCTGACGTGGATGGTGGTCAAGGTGGGACTCGACCAGCTATACTAACTATTGATCTGTTCATCAATCTGTTTGATTGCCCTCTCATAAAGACTGATCTCTTTGTCCACGCCGTTGTGATCATAGCGCCAGCCGAGGTTCTGGTAATACTCTTGCTCTTGAACCAAGCTATCGTACTGTGTATCAAGCTGGTCGAGCATCATGTCTAAAACCCACTTGGGTAGAATGACAGCAACTTGTTTTTCGTAATTGAGAGCTTGGCTTTCACTTTTCATAGTGTTTGCTTTCACTTATTCTTCGAAAACAAATCCAGCGTCTTCCAACCTAGTCAAAAGTGCTGGATCTAAAGTTGCCCACTGCTGATCTGTAAGATGCAGAGCGTAAGTAATTGCAACGTCATCGCCATCCTCTCCGTCTTCTAGGAGCATTGCGTCCTGATCAAGAAGATTCCACAGCATATAGTTTGCGTGAGGCTCTCCCTCAAGAGGTCCGCTGGCATCTCCGCCTCCAGTTGGATCAGAAGACAATGCTTCAATTTGTTCTTCAGTCCAGTTACCCGGATACTTGTGATTATCTAAGCGGCAGAACAGCTCTATTGGTGCATTGTCCCAGTCAAGATCTTCTGCATCGTATTCTCCGTAGCTGTCGTGACAGACCACATATGTTTCATTACCCGCCCAAGTGATTTTCATCTTATTCTCCTAGCTTGGCGTGATGGAATTCGAGTGTTTTAACAATATCATGATATCTTCTAATTGTTTTTCTATTTTTTCAACTTTAGACTCAGCGTTTTCTATTGAGCTTTCTAGCTCTTTAAGTTTTTTGTCTTGACTATCAAGGCCGCTCTCAACCTGCTCGACGCGAATTATTATCTCATTCGCAGTACTTACCAGCGACTGCATGTACAGGCACCATGCCAGCACAGCTACTACCGTTAATATGCTAAATGTTTTGTACGCCCTAGTGTACTTACTCACGAAGATATCCTCTCTTCTTGGCGAGCCAGGGTGGGAGCATCACGGTCGCTGCTGCTCCATCTTTCAGCGCCTTGCCGGAGATCTGTTCACGAACCTGATCTGCATTGAGAACCTGTGACCACGGGATCCATTCTCCGACGCTAAACGGGCCCTGTCCCGGCGTCATCACGCAGATTGCTCTGTTGGTCTGTTTCACTACTTTGCACAGAAGGGGATACTGATCGTCGTATTTCGGATCGTATTCCTTCCCTGCCTGCTGCTTGAGCACCGTGACAGATTTCTCAGTGGTGTAGTGCTTGTTTCCGTCAATATCCATAATTCCGACCTTGACAGTGCCCCAGTCGTTACAACCGTACCAGAACACCTTACCTACCACACCAACTGGGGCGGAGTTGCGTGATCGCGCTTTGGCAATCACCTCGACTAGCTTACCCTTTGTGGGCCGGGCTGACATCTCAGTGTCGTTGTACTGCTTGTTAAGCCCGATGATCTGGGGTTCAATCCCGAACCACTCGTCACGCTCAGCTTCAGTCAGGTCGTGAAAGTGTGCCCAGGTCGCGTAGCGGTTGTGATCGTAACGGGTGTTCTCGGGATAGAGACCCGAAGCTTGACGCGTTTCCGGAGTGCAGGACTTTTCAGAGCAGTCACTGTAATCGGCGGCGGATCCGTCGAGGAAGTCCATCGTGTCCCAGGTCACCACCCAGCCACGTCCGCGACAGGTCTTGCAACCGCCAGCATCCTCAAAACGCTGAACGCCTCGGGCTTTGGCAATCGCTTTCAGCTCATCCTGTCTGTCGCGAAGAGCACACATCTCACTGCGGAGTGTGTCCAGGCGCCTTTGAATATCAGCGTTCTTAGCCATGCCTTTACTCCAATCACTTACATTATACACAGCAAATTCAGAGTTACACAAAAACTAGAACAATTTTCTGATTGCCTTTCTCAACGCACTTTCTTTTTTAATCAGGTGCAAGTGATGCGGACATATCATCTTAACGTACCATGCATCGTCCACTTTTTTTACTACGGCAATGTGGTCGCTCTCTCTAATCATCTTAACAGCGTTTGAGAAGGAGATGTACGCCTCACCTTTTGCCAAGAATAAGTTGTAATCGTAATTGTTTATGATGCTGACGTTGCGATTCGCATTCTCGAGCATGTCATGTATTTGCATTGCTTCGACAACAGGTATCATCAGCTTCCCCACAACGCTAAAAAGACAATTCCTAAACCTAGCAAGATCACAATCTCGAGCATATTAAGATTCATAGCGAGCACCTCGACCATAAGTATGCAACAAGACTAGACCTTTCCAGGCTTTTACATCGGGAAAGAATCAATCTTTACCTTGTTCTCTCCAGTCTTCGATGATCTCATCAGCGATCTCGCGCCAATACCACATCAGCTTCAGCGATTCCGGATATCCTGCGTTCTTTTCAATTATGTTGTACTGTCCTAAAAGACGTAATTCGTACTCAACGTCTTCTTCGAATAGATATCTGCTACTAGTTTGGAGCCACTCTCTCGCTTCCCGCTCAGTATTCTCAAGTAGTTTTTTCTGCTTTTTGTTTAGGCGCATTTCCTGAATTGACATTTGACTTTTCCAAACCCTTGTCTTTTAGCATTCTAAGATCTTCTATTATATGCATGTAGTTTTCGTAAAGATCTTTCTTGCCCGCTTTTAGAGCCTGGTTGGCTTGCTTTTCATATATGCTTATCGCAGCCTCGATCGATCCGTCACTCTTCTTCAATTCTGCCTCCAAGCTTTTTGGAGTATGTGCTTCTCTAATTGTAGACATATGTAAGTCACCAACAGTACGTATCCTCAAACTTGATAACGAATTGATCTGTGCAGTCGTCTTCGTTTATGTTGAACAACACTTCACTTGAAGCCTTAGGTTTTGCTTCTGGATCAATTTCGTGCTTCTGGTGTATATCTACAGGCATGGGTAGTTCAAGATGCTGCTGCTTGTGTAAAGCGGGAAGCCTTGTCTTTCTCGAGCGCTTTATTGTTTTATCAACTACACGTTGCATGTGGCTCTCCAGGAAGGATCCCGATAATAAATATCGCTCTTAAGAACTATCTTCTTGAGCAAGATCCTTTTCTAGCTTGTAAATCAGGTGTTCAATTTCTCTAGCGACCTTGAAATTTCCGCTCCTGCTTTCGAATTCCAAGTCTATCTTTAGGTCTTGAATCTTACGTTCGATCTTCGCCCTTTGCTTACTTGTCATTCTCTGCGCCCTCCACGATATCACCATCGCCCTCTAGGTCGAGCTGCAGATAGTTCCACGCTTCTTCAAAGTTGTCATAATTTGCAACGACGTTTTCGTCGCTATCTCGAACAGAAAACAAACTCATGTTATTTCTCCACTAAGAAGATTATAACGTGCGGAAACTGAGTTTATAAATCTAAAATCCTGGCGGATAGTTCGTATGATCGGCGCTAAACCATAATTCAAGCGAAGGGTTTTGAGAGAGCTCATCGTCAGAAAATTCAATCTGGTTTTCTCTCACAATTATACCCCACGTTCTGTACGTAGTTTCACCCTTGATCTCACCTTGCGTATAGCTCGTTTTTTCAGAGAGGTCTTTCATTCTTCTTTCTCTCTCTCTTTTAGCAAACAGCTCAGCATTTTTTTTTGTTTTGAAGTTCTTGATCACTCTCATTCCTGGTCCGAGGACTTCATAGTATTTTATTGCTTTGCCCACTAGTTCGTAGCTCCCTCGTGATACTTTAACAAGCTTTCGATGGCTGTACAAATTGTAAAGATTGTAGCGCCCGTTCCTGGGTCTTCGATCTCTCGACCTATAACTTCGCACAAGCTATCAACATAGACAACTGCGTCTTCAGGATATTCTTTATCCACCATGTCTAGGATCTCTATCGCTCTTTCAAGCAATTCTTTATCATCGTCTGCTAAGACAAACATATTTTCCACCTGTACATAAGTATGTTCAAATTTGTCTTTCTGACTCTTTGCAGCTAGGAACCTGTCTTTCCAAACACATACTCACACTTCTTTAGAGATGCATCAATTTGATCTATCCACTCTTTCTTCTGGGCAATTGTGCGTGCTAACCGCAGAGTTTCACACAGTTTTGCATACTCAGCTAGCTCTTCGGCAACGATCAGCTCCTTGCACTTCTCTGGATTTGCAACTTGATGTGAAGCGCATCCAGAGAAGGCAAGAAGAAGGGCTAGAATCGCACCCTTGGTGGGGACGGCAGGGGTCGAACCTACGACATCCTGGGTGTAAACCAGACGCTCTACCACTGAGCTACGTCCCCCCAAATAAAAACGGGACTCATGTGAGTCCCGTGGTGGAGAGTATCGGAGTCGAACCGATGACCCCCTGCGTGCAAGGCAAGTGCTCTACCAGCTGAGCTAACTCCCCAATCTGTAATACATATCGTTTCCACTTTCTTTTGTAACGAGAATTTCTGAAATGTTTACATGGAGTACAGGGTAGGATTCGAACCTACGTCACAACGGATTTGCAGTCCGCGCCGTTTGACCACTCCGGCACCTGTACGTTGGAGGAAGCGGAGGGATTCGAACCCTCGGTGGCTCTCGCCACTTTGGTTTTCAAGACCAACGCCTTCGACCGCTCGGCCACGCTTCCTTGCAATTACTTTATTTACAGATAAAAGCGCCCTCAACCTGCAGATAATTTCTCTTCACAACCTCTGGTAATCCAAGACCAGGAATTCCAAGAGGCCAGACTTCCTTTACTCCCAACTCTCTTTGACACTTTAAAGGCGTCCAAGCTTGTAAATACTTTCCCATCTCTTCGTTGTGCTCTCGCAGTGCTTTGACTTCTTCTGCCAAAGCTTCTACTCTTTGATTCACACTCTGAGAGACATCAGCTGCGCCTGTATCAGGATCAAAGAATCCTGCAAGATAAAATGTGCCCATCATGATTGAAGCAAAAATAGCGCAAGTGATCCCTGAGACAAGCACAGTCCACGTCATTCCTGATAACCAGTTTACTTTTTGATTCATTCTCATATCCTTTTGCTGAGTACTTATTACGCTTCCTTATAGCTGTTGATCACACTCTCAAGCCACTCCGGACTTACAGGCTTGAGCCAGTCTGCTCGATACTCAGTAGGCATCTTCTGAGAGTGTGTCATTCTCTCTACCCACTTCGCGTTCGATTCGTGTTTGTCATCTTCTAGCCAGTTGACCGCGTATTGTGCCCAGCCCTGTTCATCTCGGCGCTTAGATTGCACGATGCCAAACCGAAGGAGCCCGTGATGGTAGTTCATCACAAACGCACCGGGTTCGATGCTGATTGCGTTTTCGCCTTTAGCTCTCATCTTTGTTCTCCCTAAACTTGTGATCGATCCAGCACTTGCCGTAATACATGAGGCCCAACCAGACCGAGAACAAAATACCGTCTACGTAGTCAAGCCCGTTCCAAATGTCAAAAAAGTTCATAGCTTCTCCTTGTGGTCGGAATGGCAGGATTCGAACCTGCGGCCCTCTGGTCCCAAACCAGATGCGCTAACCAGGCTGCGCTACATTCCGAAAGTGCGGCTTCACTATAAAGCCGCGGGAGGATTATGCTTCAACCTTGGTGACTTCTTCTTCCTCACGACGATACTCATAGAGATCAAGGAAGTTGTCCTTGGGTCGGGGGAACGTCGCACCGTTGTGCAGGTTCTCAAAGTAGACAGTGTTGGGCAGGACCTCAACAACCTTCACCATACGACCTGGGCGGTCGGTTGCTTCCCAGATCGTGCCTTCTCGTAGATTATCCATTATTTCTCCTTCTACTGGATAAAGATCTTTGGAGCGGGTGATGGGTCTCGAACCCACAACATTCAGCTTGGAAGGCTGACACTCTACCAATTGAGTTACACCCGCATTTTATCAAAATGAATACCCTTGTATCGCTAAAATCACGCCAAGCAAAACAAGGGTTAAATTATTTTTTATCCTGTTCTTATTCAGTTCTTCATAAATTTTGTCATACTTGTTTTCAACACGAAGCCACCGTTCGCTCATGCTATTCATATCGTAGCTCAGCAATTTGATCTTCTCTTCATTCGTGCTCATTGCTTGTTTGCTTCCTGCAAGTAACCAATCTGGCAACATTCAGCTTGGAAGGCTGATACTCTACCAATTGAGTTACACCCGCGCTTCAAGATAATCATACTGCGCTGTATTATCTTGTTCATTTTCATGTATGCTTTGTCCGCCATGCAGCAACTGTTACCGGATAGAACTGCTCGGCGATATCTAAGCACGCTTGAGCAACTTTTTGAATCTCCCACTGCGCTCCTTCGTGTGTGCGAAGGTCAATGAACTTCAAGAGGTTAGAAAGGTTGACTGTGCCGTAGTACTCCGTATAGAGGTTTTGAGGCAATACTCCGCGAGCTTGTTCACGGCAAACGCCCTTGTCAATCATCATGTTGAAAACATCCAAAGACATTTTGTGATAAGCTTCAACTAGGCAGTGCATATCTTCATCTTCACAGGGTATACACTTAAAAATAAAACCATCATCATAAGTGTAATCACCAACTTCTGGATCAATCAACTCTTCGGCATTGCTTGCCTGTCGGTTGCTCTTGTGCTGTGTTCTAAATCTTTCAGGGGAATAGAATCTAAGATCAGCATCAGTGTATCTTCTACTGATCTCGTTATAAGACCAGGTACGATGACGGTGATGCTGAGAGCGTACGAACAAGGGCACGCAAAACCGGAAAGTAATAAGGTTGTGCTCGAGAGTCGAAGTATGCTGGTGTCGAATAAGGTACTTGATAAGCTTCTTATCGGCGTCATCGAGATCTTTCTTGTGTTTCCCGAAGCTAACTCTAGCTGAGTTTACCACAGTTAGGTCAGATCCCATGTGCTCTACATATTCAACTGCACCGATACCGTCTCCGTAAAGCTCGATCTTTGGTTTCATCAACTTGCTTTCTTTTTCAAGTGCGGTCACTCTTTATTAGATTCCTGAAGATAGCCTATTTGACAGCAGCATGCTGTGAGCATATTGAAAAGCGCCCACTGAAGATTGCCGCCTACTAGATTGACACCTGCTGCCACGCAATTGAGCAGGACGGCTGCCAACATGATGTGTTTCAAATAAGGCATAGCTTCCACCTGCGCTAATTATACTCTGCAGCTAAGCCTTCGTTCAATAGCCACTGGTTAATATTTTCATCTTTGATAAAAACTTCTCCGAGCCACCGGCCGTACTTGCCCTTCTTGTCCTTCGACGTCTTGATAACTACCTTCTTGCCGAGAATCCGCTTTCGAAGCTCGTCCCTGGTTTTGAGCCCGTCCTCACGCTGCTCACCTCGAACCTCCGGAGCGTTGATCCCAAGCAGGCGTATCTTCTGTTTTCTCAGAATGATACCAAAGCCCAAATCAAAGTCGACCGTGATGGTGTCACCGTCATACACTTTTGTTACTTTTGCGTTGTATTCGTACATGTCTTCTCCTACTAAAAAGCACCCCGAAGGGTGCCTTGGTGCCGGTTGTAGGAATCGAACCTACGGCCTTCGGGTTACAAAACCGATGCTCTTCCAACTGAGCTAAACCGGCAGATGAACCTCAGCGCGCCACCAGTTTTTTTGGCTGGGTTGGTGGCTCCAGCTAAGATATCTTGTTTCGCTTTCCGTCAAAAGCAGGAAGGTATTAAACATGACGGTGAATGACGCCTCCCTTATTAGTTTATTGCGCTGAGGTTCAATTGTATATATCTTCTAGTATTTGGTTGCTTCCTCGTCCCAGTTATCTTCGTACCACACTCCGTCATAATCATTGCCGGGTGGTTCAATGCCGTTCATCCTCTCGATGGATTCGAAAAGATCAATAGCTGTCTCTTCATCAAGTTTTTCAACCAAATCGTTCAAAAGCTTCTCATGAGTCATGTTTCGCTTCTCAAGCAAGAAATGCATTCTATCAAATCTGTTCATCAGAACGAGTCTCTCCTATCTCTCTTTGATTTCTTGTTGTAAAAGTTCTGCGCCACAAATTGGGCAGTTGTGATCAAATCCTTCTTCTAAATCTACTGATCTAAAAGTGCATTCTTTATCTAGGCCTCGGGTCGTTTGGATACGACCCTTACAAAAGTATTCAGTCTTGCTCATTCTTTACTTTTCTTTTTCTTGTTGCGCTGGTTGAGCTTTTTGTTGCACGCTTCCTTGTTGGCTGTTTTTTCTTCGCATCTTTCTTTGGTGCAACAGTCTTCGCAGCCGAAGATGCTGTGATGGCGTCAGCTGCTTCTTCTGCTGCGGATTTTGGGCCCTTATCGACCTTTTTCTTATCAAGGCGACCAGCAACAGAAGCGGTAGTGGAACCAGTATCAAAAAGAAGATCATTGATTTCGGGGGGAATGGGAATGTGCCTAGCCATATCTTCACGACTTCCCACTGGGAGATTATTTTTCTGTAAAAGCGCGACTGCTTCATCGTAAGTCTCCACCTCATGTCGCCTAAACCAGTCGCCCACAGGCAGCTTAAGCCTAGACTGTATTAGGAATGTCCAATCAACATGAATTGTCATACTAGATCGTTCTTTCCCATCGCATCAATATCATCAATGACGTCAGCGACACCTGACTGAAACATAGGTGATCGCGCAATTTGATCGATATCTACATCATTAATATCTATGTCTTGACTCTTAACTATATCAACAGCAATAGTTTTCATTGCACTGAGCAGAACATTGCGCGCAGTCGCATGATTCATCTTGTGGCCTCTGGACGTCATGATCTCAGAGATCGTTCGGTAGTCCAGACCGTCTTCAACAGTGGCGTATCCGCCTGCAATCTTTCTTCCTTTAGGCATGCTCATTTTTTAATCCTCCCGTATTAAATGGCAGACTCCGCGGAACGGCGTCAAAACTGTGAATTGCAGAGATCAGATCGCTCACCTCTACACTATCTGAGATATCGATTGCCTCAGACAAGATATTTCCTAGCTCCCAATCCTGGAGCTTTCTAATTGCACCCACAAGGCAGGCAACATCAGTCAAGGAGACATCGCCTGCAACGTGAACCCTAGATCCAGATTCGAGCAGGTGCGTCAATTGACTGAATACTCGCTTCAAACTCTCTTGCGTCTCTTTAAGATCTGAGCAATCTGGGAATGGATAGTACATCACTTCCATCTGATTCTTCTTCACGTGAGGTACAACATCAGGATGAATGAAGCCGCCTCCGATGCTTAAGATCTTTCTGCACCCACCTTGCTTGAGAAAGTCAACATTCTCAGGAGAGAGAGGGCCACTCACTGTTAACAGAGGCGTGATCATTCTATACTTTCTAGGGGGTCGGTGCATCTTTTTCCCTTTCAATCAAGTAATCAAGCTGCTCTTCTGTCAAAGCATGATCATCTTTCTCATCAGGTTCAGAGATACCAAATCGCAATCTAATCACCCCTTGCTCACGATGCGAAAGCTTTCTCATTGCTCTGATAACTGAACGTGTAAAATGCTTTCTCGAGACGACATCATCAGGGTTTTCTGAGTCTTCGTCTGGAAGAAACGAGGACAGAGTACCCGATTCTGAATCCTGGAATCTCGGAGCATCAAGAGAGATTGCGAAAGAAGGCGCATCAATGGATGCCTCAATAGACTTCTCAGTTACGCCTAAAATCTCTGCGATCTCTGCGTTAGTTGGATCAGTACCGAACTCCTCCCTGTATTCTGACTTGGCTTCTTCAATCTTATAGTACAAGCCTTGTGCATGACCAGGAACTCGAACAGTCTTACCATTCATTTGCAAGAAGCGAGAGATTCCTTGCCTGATCCACCAGTGTGCGTACGTGGAGAATCTAAACCCTTTTCTCCAATCAAACTTTTCAACTGCACGAATCAGTCCGATATTCGCTTCTTGAATGAGATCTTCAAGATCAACATTCTTTTTCTGCATCTTCTTGGCAACTGACACTGCTAACCGAAGATTCTTTTGTATCATCTCACGTTTGGCAGCTTGGTCCCCTGCTTCGATCCTCTTAGCAAGTTCCTGTTCCTGCTCCTTCGTGAGAAGCTTATGTTTACCTATGTCTTTCAGGTATTTTCCGACGCCGGACATGTATTCTCCTGCCTTTACTCGATATTGATATTAAGGGTTCTTGAGGAATCGAGTAAAGATGCGGTAACAGTTAAGATGCCATCATTATACTTGGCAGTCAAAGTTGTTGCATCAACGTCAGAAGGAAGAGTAAAAGTACGCGTGAACGAAGTCGTTTCAAACTCAGTTCTAATTGCGCCGCCTCGATCTTCCAGTTCGGCGGTGCCCTGAATGGTGAGAACGTTTCGATCGACCGAGACGTTCAGATCTTGCTTGGAATACCCCGGAACAGCGACCTCGAACGTTAAATCGTTACCAGCGCGATAGGTGTTAACAGCTGGAACGAATGTGGTCGATCCTACTGGTACACTTCGATCGACGTTGTTGAAAAAGGGATCTTCTCGTACGATCAGATCAAAAAGAGTGGGTCTTTTGAGCAGACTCATGTTTTTTCTTCTCCTTATACTTCTGTCTCAAACTCAATCTGAGCTTCTTTATTATTGTCATTGCGATTGAGTTCCTTGCCAGAGAATTGAGTCCGAAGCTCAAGCTCTCGTTGTAAGTAACAGATCTCGACTTCCAAATCAATGGCAGCTTCCTGATCATCTTGCTTGCGAAGTCGAGTGACCTCACCTTGAAACCGACGAATGGACTGGCGAAGCTCGCGCTCTGACAGCTCATTCAAGTTCTTAGCGTTCAAGTTTTCATGCATAACTTTTCTCCTTTGCACATGATTGTTATGAACGAGGTTCGTCATGAACCTTTCCGAAGTTATTTCTTAACGATTGCAGTCGCTCTTCGGCTTCTGCAAGAACACCAACCCACTTGTCAACCTCATCGAGTAAGTTGCTATGCTCACCGATTCCGACAGGATTAACAAGATAAGTTTCGATAACAGCTTTAGCTTCTTCGATCTGTCCTTGATATCGAGCTTCTGCTGCTTTATAGAAGGGCTTATTGACAAGATTCATTTTTTTGCTCCGGATCTATTATACCGAATCTCAAACTACTCTACACTCTTTTTTGACTTCTTTTTACTTTTTCGCTTTTTAGGCTCTTCGGGCTCTGCGTCTCGAACAGTTTCTTTCCAGACATGCTTAGGACAAAATGTATATCCTTGTCCAAGAAGTCGAGAAACTTGATTCTCTTCTACGCGGATGACTTGATCAGCTCTTTTCATCGTCTTCAAGATGATATCTCCATATTCATATTCTACAATATTAGACTGTTTTTGTACACAAAAAATCAGCATTTATTCCTGATTATTTTCACATTTATATTATAAATGGCAGCAGCAAAAAGTACACTAATCTAGGGATATTCTTAGTCTATGAATTGTCCTGTAGAGCTGCTTAAACTCGTCAGTAAAATCAGAAGGCCAAGGATCGGCAGGATCCAGGGCGTCGATCTTATCTTGAAGCGTCTCAATATCTTGCATCAGATTTTTAATTCTTGGGTTCATTGAGTCCTTGCCATCGTCAATATGGCGAATGATGGCTTGCTTGAATCTGAATAACTGCAAAGTAGCAGCTCTCTTCATCTCATGTGTACTTGCCGGTTGGCTCATTGCGAACTCCTAAAATTAAATAGGAGGCTATGAATCTTTGTTTAGTAACTTCTCGGCTCTTGAGATCTTTATGTTGAGATTGTTGATGTGTCCAGCTGCTGTTGGATCTGTCTTAAGCTTTTCATCAGCTGTTGCTTTTTGGTCCTCGAGAGCTTGCAACTGAGATTCTAGTTCTGTCTTTTCATCGCTAGAAAGCTCACCTGTCTCTGGGCTTGCTATCCCTGCAGGAGAAACGTATGCAGGATTGTCTGCAGTAGCTTCTACCAGCTTTTTAGCCTCTCTCTTAGCCATCACCTTGAGGCTTGTTGCTTTGATTCTCACTTGTTCATCTCCACTTTCACTCTCTGTTGGAGCTTATAAACGAAACCTTCGTATCTATTGGCATGGTCCATGATCATCTCTCTGATTTTATCGTTCATTTGTTAAACCAGCTGTCGATCTTATTCCAGTCTTCTCTGGAAATTGTGGCTTCCTTATCGACCCGGAACGCCCAGTGCTGGGGAGCACCCGGGCGATAAAGGTTGCCTTCTTCATCTTGCTCCATGTCTTCAATGATGTACTTGTAGGTCCAGAGACGCAGGTCTGGAAAGCTAGGCGGATCGTCGCCTCGTCGCTCGAAGTCCTGGTGGGCACGACGAAGTTCTGCGCTGGCTTTCTCGCCAGCATCATATCTATCCCCCTTAGAATACTGCCAGTACCACTCGTGATCTTTGAGCTTCTTGGCAAACTCCTCGCGGGTCATGTACGGAGCTCCCGGTTCCTGAGAAGCTGCGGGTGCAGGTTTATCCATACGATCTTCCTTTGTCATTTTCTGCCACGAGCGCAAATCATCAGCCGAAGCGAAGAAGTAGATCTTGCCACCACTCACGAAGAACGATTCAGCTTGATCATTGGGATCCATCACAGTCTTGACTGCGAGTTTCTGCGCTTCTTCCTCATCAGCTGGGGCGTCGATTGTCACGAGCACGAGATCATCAGCGTCTTGATCTTCTTTTTCCAACTCTTCCCTGATAATAGCTTTGAGGCCTCCGACTGTGATCTTAATCGTCTCAGCTACTTCTTCTGGTTGATCGTACTGTCCTTTTTGAAACTCTTGAGCCACAGCAGAAAGGTAAGGTCCGATCTGATCATTTGGCACACCTGTTTCGTAAGCCATAAGCCTAATCAGATCGCGAAACTCATCGGGAGTATCGATAGTTGCGATCATGCTGCCGTCGCCAATGATATTGGCTGCTTCCATCTTATCACGAAGCCTATCAAGCTCGCCTGACGTGTCGCCTAGATCTGCCTCAGTAAGGCGCTTAACTCGGATCTTTCTCATTGTTCTTCCTCTTTCTTCTTGCGAAGTCTATCTCTAACTGCTACGAGTTTTGCCATCGCCCAAGAAACGCCGGAGGAAACCAAGCTTGTTGCTTGATTCAACGCGCCTTCGAGAATGCCAACTGCAGAATCCCACACATCCTTGACAACTTCTACCACTTGATCCCAGACAAGGTCCAGGATATCAAGCACAAGCTTGAGCGGTGATGAAAGAGCTCTGAGGATTGGGTGCTTGTCACGGCGCATCATGAGCCATGCCAGTGCGACACCTATCAACAAGCCTTCAAGGCGGGGTGATTCCATGTGAAGGACCAACAACAGGTCCCAAAGGTTTGCGAGTAGCACCCAAACGAGTGCGAGAACAGCGCCGACTGTGTCAGCTGCCAAGTTCCAAAGTGATTGAAGTAAACCCATGGGTCATTCTCCTATTATGATTTATTTTACTCAGGCACAGGACCTTGCGCAAACAACGCAGTAGCATTATCGTGCTTATTAAGCGCTGTTCTAGTGGTACCATATAGATTCTTTAGAAACTTAACATGATTATCCAAACGTCCTCTGGATCCTGTCTGTTTTCTTGCTTGATTTAACCAGTACAGTATGTCACCCATAAGGGGGTCATCTTCTTCTTCCTCATAAGCAACAGCTAGATCTTTAATCTGGCCAGCTTTAATGACTCTTTCAATATCTGATTTTGCCTTTTCCCATACACCTGGAACCTTTTGCTTGGCATAAGGGTTTGTGTCTTTGGGGTCCTCTTTTGAAGATGCTGGATAACCGAACTGTCCGAACGCATCGCTAGCAAGATATTTTGCGATTGACACAATCTCTGAATTTGATATCAGTTTTGGCAAGGGCTTTAGTGGAGTGTCATCACCGCTGCTTGGTTCGCCAACAGCTGGCTTCTCTGCGTTAGGTGCAGAAACAGCTGGTTTTTCGGCAGGTTTAGCTTTCCTTCGTCGTCTTCGGCGCAAAACCATTTTCTCATCCCGAACCTTATCAAGAAGACTGCCGACGACGTCAAGTGTGTATTGCGAATCACCAGAAGGATTAAGCTGCTCGTTTATAGACTCAGCGATTGACTCAGCGCTATCAAGTGCATTTGTTCTTGGGCGGAAGGATGCGATCTTGAGTCGATCAGCCATTTCGGAAGCGTCGCTTTTGAGCTGATTGAGAAATCTTTGTTTCAGTTCTTCTCGATTTTCTGAGCGAGTTTTGGCAAGGATATCTGTCAAGTCTCTGGCGATTTGAATCGATCTCTGCTGGACTCTCCTTCCGCCGCGGTCTGCCATGTCTATAAGAGCTGCTAGGAGCTCTCTATCTCCTTGCTCTGCGAATTTCTTCAGAGTAGCAGCTGCCATCACAGGATCTTTAAATCTGCTCTTATCGTTTGCAGCAGCCTCAATCTTTTCAACAGCTTCTTCTGAGCCAACGAACTCCTCAGGAGACTTTTTGCGCTGAACTGGTTTACGGCCAGTCGATTTGTCGACTGGGGTTTTCGTTTCATCATCATCTGCGTCTCCAGCTTCAGTATCCCCGATCGCATCACTAGCTGCTATTTTCTGGAGCTCTCTCTGTAATTCAGCAGCAGTTGCTGGGCCAACAGCACCGTCAACTTGCAATCCAGCAGCAGCCTGGAAATCTTCGACCATTTCTTTGGTTTGTCGACCGTAGTCACCGTCAACAGCTAGAGGGCTCCCGATGTGAGCCTGGGGATACCCAAGCATGTTAAGCGCAGCTTGTACTGCTTTTACTGCGCTTGGATTGTTTGCCTGCTCATCAAGGCGCTCGAGCTCTTCATTAATGATACGCTTGAGGTCACCTACTGTTAGCTGAAACGTTTCTTCAACTTGTTCTCGGATGATACGAATCTTCTTCTTCATCTTATTCTCCTGCGGACTTCTCAGCGCGCAATATCGATAGCATTTTCTTATACGTTCCGGGGCCTCGATAAACGTCGCCCCTCTTGTATTTTCCTGATTTTGTGTTCGCGTGACGAAGTACCCACTCCGATCCCGGGTGTTCTTTTGCCCACTCAGGATTTTCCACGCCTGACTTCTCTTTCTGTTTTCTCCACGATTCGATTGAGTGATGTGCAGGCGTCAGAACTTCGTTGATTCCGAATCCCATCTGAGCAGCGCCAAAATCTGCGGGTGGACGCTGCGTTCTAGCAGCATGCGCCTTCTTAGCATTCATCTTGTAAACTTCTTCGGGAGACAGTCTACGAACTTTGATTTTGCGAGCCTTGGAATTTCCATGCACAGACATTGAATCTCCTCAAATCACGAGAACACAATATAACTATTACGTTAGAGAGTAAAATGTATTATCTCCCTCTAAGAGGGAGCTGCTCAAAACCTTATGATCGATCCTGGCCCAACTCTTCTCGATCTGCACCAGCCCATTGGTACCTCCAGCACAAACTTAGCTGGACCCTTCGAAAGCATGCGATACTCAGACATTGGGTGTCCTTGCTCAACGTTTAGAACTCGACCTGTCTCATCAGCAAAGATCACGTCAAGTGGAACGTGTGTGTCACGCATCCAGAACGACTGCTGAGCAGGTTGCGGAAACACGAAGAACATGCCCTCATTGGCACCCATCGATTTTCTACCCATCATGCCGTACATGCGCTGAGCGTCAGTCAATGCAAGATCGCAGTCTACAGAGTGCCCGTCAACACTAACAGAGGCACGATCTCCAGCAACAGCTCTTGATATCTCTTCCTTGATGATCTGTTTAAGATTTTTCAACCTACATTCTCCGGCTCATAGTCTAACCAAGCGTACTGCATTCTGCCTTCCAAGTAAAGCAAATCAGTGTCGTTTGCGTAAGCTTCTCTCTCGAAACGAATCAGCCTATAAGCTTGCTGTGGGTTTTTTGTCTTTATGAGAAACCGAACCCAGTCCCACAAATACACAGCGTAAAAACCCAGAACCCACATCTCAGCCTGTTGTTGAATGTGAATCCTCTCGTGATTGATTAAGCGCTCACTTTCATAATTAGGATTCACGATGATAAAAGGCCAAAGAGTGATGGCACCGACCGGAAAGAACCAAGACACAAGTCGAGTTAGCAGTGCACTACGGATAATAATTGCGTTCATCGTTATTATCTTCTCGGATTAGTAAAATCCTGTCTAATTCCATCTGGGAGCAGATCGAGGCGCTTTGCAGTCTCAAGAACATCAACATATCTATCTGATAGGTTCTCTGGCATGTCATTTGAATTGTTGTCCAGAGACCAGATCAAAATGTCCGAATCCAGATCTATCAAATCATCTAACAGGTTTCTAACTCTCAAACAGTCAACAGTGGGATCTGACTCAATCTGTCTGAAGACTTCGTCATAGATTCCAGATAGAAACCCTAATGCGGGATGAATGGAGATCGTATTCGTATTTTTCATTTTAGCTCCTGCAAGATGCCCGAGATACGAGCAGCTTCTACTATTTTATTCAAGTCTTCTGCCCACTCAGTGGTCCATACACCTCTGTGACTTGTTACTTCCGTGAGTAGCGCGTGTGCGTCTGATCTGATATTGCGCCACCTAAGAGGCACATCTGGTGCCTGCGTTACTTTTTTTATTATGTTTGCTAGACCTGAGATTGCGAACTGTCTTGCAATTTCATTGCTGTTTTCTGGCTTGTAATTGAAACCTCGTGGCGCGGGTGGAATCAAAACATCTACCTCTCTATCTACCGCAGATACACATCTGGGTGAAGACTTCAGAAATATATATTGGCTAAGTTATGCCCAATCTCTTCGAAGTCTTAATAATGTCAAAATATCTTTGAAAATATTCTGCTGGCCACGTAGGTTCGCTGTCATTCTCATGCAGTTTTCTAACGTCTTTTTGAAGATCTTTGATATCTTCTACGAGGTTTCTAACTCGAGGGTTTGTGAAAGAGTCATCCTTGTCTTGAAGCTCATCTATTCTATCCAAAATTTCAGGCAGAGAAAGTGTGTCTTCGTCTAGAAGATCGAATATGTTTCGGCCGTCATCGGCTAGTATATCTTCAGGATATCTCATAACGTATATAAGTATGGATCCGAACCAAATGAAGCTATCTGTCTACTAAAAAACTTATGGATCTGACTACTCTTTGTGCGCTACATTTATCATCTTTGTCGCATACCAAACAAGTTGCTTTCACAGTGATCTTGGCATCACCTTTTTTACGTGCCAGGAGCAAGGATGTGAAAACAAGCGTTCTATTTAGGCCCATTTTATTTGCGGACTCTCCTGTAAATTTCTTCTTCTGCATTATGACATTGCTGTTATGGGTAGCAGTAGCGTATACGCTGTCTTGCTTAATCTTCTTGTCCCAAGGTGCGACAATGCTAAATCGAAAAAATATTCTATCACCTACCCGCAAAGCTGTGGGTGCCCTCATCTCAAGCAACAGGTAATCGTATGTATTAACAGCAGTTGGTCCCAGATTGTCAGATTTAGCCTGTAGAGGAATCTCTCCCTTGACGTTTGAAGAACTATGGCAAGAGGCTAAAAATGAAACAAGAGTAAACGTCAGCAACCTGGTCAAGAGATTATTCCTCCCTCAATTCTCCAATGAAGGAATCTCGCCAGTTAGACCTGTCTTCTCCTGATCCTCCGCAAGGTCGGCTGTACTCGTAGGTGAAGTCCCAGCTATCAAGTATGCCCATGAAAGGCAGGGAGATGGAGCCGTTGTTTGGGCACACATCGATTAATCCACCGTTGATTGAAGATCTCCAGTTGGGATCTAACAGGACACGAGCAGGATCTGCTTGAATCTTCTCAGCGTATTCCATGCAAGCTTCAGGCGAGATATCAGGGGAGCGATCTTCTGCTTGGCCTTCAATGATGTAGTAGTCCCATGAACCCGGCTCTGAGATGGCATGATCGTAAGTAAGAGACTTGAAGTAGCTTTCGCAAGCACCACACCACAAAGCACCGATTGCTAAAACTGTCAGTTTGCCTTGTCCGCAGGAGCTGTGTATTGAGACGCGTTCACCGAGGCAGTTTACGAAAGTTGCATCGCCAATCTTATCTCCGGGCCTGTTTCCTGTCCCGAGAGGATCACACTCATCGGTGATGACTTCTTCAACTTCTTCCTCTGAGATGGGTTCTTCAATGGTGCCATCAGGCCCACAGGCTAAAATTAAAACAGCGAATAACGATAGTAAATACTTTTTAAACATAACAACACCTCACATAAATAAATATGCTTTGAGGAACAGTTAGTCTATTTTATTCGTCGTCTTCGTCCAAGAGGCCCATCGAAGCAAGGTAATTTTTCACGAGAACATTAACTGGCACACCCGTTGTGTTTGTGATCCAGCTATCAGCCGTGAAAGGTTTGTCAAGGTTTAAGTTCTTTGGAGTTGCTGGAAGCCAACCTGATGGCCTTCTTCCTACTGCTTCGTTTATCTTTTGCTTAAGCTCGCCAACTGTGATCTTTATCATGTCATCGGGCTTCTTGTGAACTTCAACAACTAGGGCGCCGGATCCTTTGATCACACGATGCCACTGCTCGCTTTCAACGGAAATAATGTCACCAGGATTCAGATCAACTGGAAGATTATCGTCGTGCTGGAATTTCCATCCGCGTGACTCAACAACGTAGATCTTTCTGTCTTCAGCATCTCTATGCCAGACGAGATCATCTGCCTCAAGATCAGGTGAAAATGTTCTACGATATACGTTCTGACTTACTCTTGTCTCTTTAAACGGGTACTTTTTCATCTTGGCTCCCGGTTTATAAATATCGTCAAGAACCTTCGTTTACCAGCTTTTCTCCCAAATTATCTAACAGTTTAAATTTAGAAATTCGCGGGCCTGCAAGACAGATAGTAGACAATACTCTGAGAGCAAATCTGAACGGTGCAAAAGGCAGGGATGCGATGATGTCATTGGCGGCTGCCTTCATTATCAGTCCGGATCGATGAGTCTGCAACGCAAGTAGTTGGTGAGCGTGCACGCTATCCTCTTTAATTCCCTGGACTCTAGCATGAGAGCACGTGAGCAACAACAATTCTGACATCATGTCTGCAATCGACATGAGCACTGCCTGTTGTGCCCTTATCCCCTTCTTGTACACTAACATACAAATGACAGTTAGCAAGAGGGTCATAGCTCTGAAGCCTGATATATTTGCCGTTGTAACTGCAGAAGAAAGCGCTCTCTTTGGAAAGGTAAGCGTTGCAACTGCCTTTTCTCGACAGATTGTGACCAGCGTTCTCAAGAAGTTCTTTTGAATGTTTTGAATTGCCATGCCTGCACCTGCCATGCGGTTGATCTCATTTGTTCCCTCATAAATTCGAGTGATCCTCGCATCACGATACGCTCTTTCCATCGGAGCCTCAGCTGAATATCCCATGCCGCCGTAGATCTGCAAACCTTCGTCAATGACATGATCAAGCGCCTCAGAACCAATGACCTTCAGCAGAGCACACTCAACTGCGTATTCTTCCAAGGCATCCCGCTTTGAGGCAAAGTCGCTTACGTTGCTGTTTCTGAGTAGATCTTTTTCAAAGCGTTCGATGTCATCTCCGCAAGCAAGTGTTGCAGTATCAGAAGTAAAAGTTCTTTGCGCCATCTCGGCAATCTTATGCTGTATGACCTGGAAGGAAGTTAGATGCGCACCGAACTGCTTTCTTTCACTTGCATATCGCAGAGCATGTTCAAGCGTTGATTTAGAAGCTCCATTGGCAGAAGATGCCAGCTTTATCCTGCCTGCATTTAAGATGTTCAGCGCAATCTTAAATCCTTCTTCTCTTTCACCTAGCATGTTATCAAAAGGAATCTTGCAATCCTCAAGATAGACTTGAACTGTCGAGCTACCTTTAATACCCAGCTTTTTCTCTTCTTCTCCGACTGAAAGTCCTGACGTGCCTTTATCAACAATAAAGCAGGAGAGCTTCCTATCATCATCAATCTTAGCGAAGACGATGTAAACATCTGCGAAACCGCCGTTTGTGATCCACATCTTCTGGCCATTTAAGATGAAATGCTTTCCGTCATCAGACAGGGTTGCTTTTGACTTTCCACTATTCGCATCAGAACCTGCACCGGGCTCAGTTAGACAATAACTACCTGCAAGCTCTCCAGCGGCTAAACCTGGAATGTACTTCTCTCTCTGAGCATCGGTGCCGTACAAAAGAATGGGCAGCATAGCGATACCTGTCTGCGCGCCAAAAGCTGTGGCAAAAGAACCGCCAGGTCCGACAGCATCAGCGACGATCATCGAGGCAACAAAACCCATGTCAGATCCGCCTAAAGATTCCGGGACAGCAGCACCTAGCAAGCCTAACTCACCTGCATCCTTCAGAGCTTTTTTCATAAAGCCTGGTGTGAGAGCCTCCATCTCCTCGAGATTCTCATCAATGTTAGAGCTGATGAACGCCTGTGCAACTTGAGCCACAGTTTCCAGATCATCAGATAGATTTTCGTAAGTTAGTGTATGTTCACGATTCTTGTAAAGAAAGTCGCATCCTCTTGCCATGTATAAAGCCTCCACTAATTATTGTATTGCGAAGACTAAAGCTAGTACACACTCAAAGAGAAAAAATTACCACCATTTATAACTTTTTTTAGACCCGGTCAAGTGTGGATATCTTCCGGTTCGGCATGCCCAGTAACGGGGAGTCGCCTTGTCTTTCTTTGTTGTCTTCTCGCAGCGATGTCGAGCAGCAAAGGATTTACGTCGAGCAGGGTCTGCAATCTTCACAGACATATCTCTCGATCCCCATTCTACCTTCTTCACATTATCGGTTTTCGGATCTCTAACGTAAACGTAGAACTTCTTGCGGCCACCCCTGCGAGGTTTGTTCAACTCAACATCACGCCCTTTGTACTCCGCCTCGTCAAGCTCATCCTCTTCCATCATCGGGTAGTCGAGTGGAACCTTCATGCCTTCGTAGGCACCGTACTCACCCAGATCTGTCTCGTTGATGTAGTAAGCTTCGTCTGATGATAGCTCGTAAAGGCCTTGCTTGCTCAGCTCACGGGCCTCAGCAAACAGCGCGAAGAACGCCTCTGAACCTGGGCGAAACACGTTCATCTCAACACCTACACCGTGATCGACGTGGTATTGTAGATTCTCACTTATCTTTTTTTTTACAGACTTCTCGTTGTATTTCTTGCGAGAAGTTTTCTTAATGGCGTCTTCTTTGTCCATGCCTGAAGCTGTCATGCGAGCGATCATCACATCAGCAAAATCTTCATCACCGTCACCGTCTTGATCTTGCTCATCGATCTTATCAGTAGGACGCCCGTACTCATCCATCTCTTCTTCGAGGTGCAGATCGTCAAGGTCGATGGGATCGTACTTAGTTTCCTCAAGTACTTCTCTGATGATTTTGCGTAGCTCGCTTACCTTGATCTTCATTTTTTCTTCCGATTCTTTTTACGGTACTTCTTGACCTTCTCCCAGTCAGAAGCATCAACCTGACGTGCTTTGCCGCCCTTGAGGAAGCTATTCACTCGAGCCATTGCCCACTGGTGGGCGCCCATACCTGGGCGGGAGCCTGAAGTGTAGAATGCACCCATACCCTTGCGATAGACAGAGGTCAAGGCTCCGAGCGGAGCGTTGTGCTTCTCAGCCTTTCTCTTCAGCGCTGTGCGTGTTTTCTTGCTCAGCTTCCTCTCGCTAATAATCATCTCTCTAATAATCTGCCTGAGATTATCTTCATTCATAATTTCGCCCTCTGTATACTTGCTTTTTCTCTTCTTAAACCCGGGCGATTTAGCAATGCTCTTCTCATAAGCGTCTCGAGCTTTCATTGCAGCCATGTCGTCTGCCTTGCCCGGTGTCTTGAGAGCATCTTGATAACTCTTGGTAAGCTGGCGGAGTTTTTCCCCTCGAGCCGTGCCCTTTTTGGCCTTATATCCTCGAGGCATCTTCTGGCTCTTCTTGCCTTCTTCTTTGACACCTGGCACTGTCTCGGCGTCAGATCCTTTGAAATCATCTAGCTTGTAAAAGTCATCTTCATCTTCTTCGGCTGCGAGAATGTTTCTCATTCTCTTAGCTTCTTCATCAGACATGCTGTCAATCTCGTCTTCCAGCTTGCGAATGATCCGCAACACGTCTTCTTGATGCTCGGGTGAGTCGATTGTATAGCTAGGCTCTTTAGGATCGAAGATGCGCTTATTCAGAGCTTCAAACTCTGGGCGCTTAGATTTAGTGGCGAAATACATCAGATCCTGACGCAAAGCGTTTCGATCAAAATCTTTCTCATTCTCAGCGTGAACTGCCTTGACAACGACTGCAAGGTGATCAAGCGCTGCAGCTTCGTCCCCTGATCTTATGACGTCAGCATCTAACTCTGGATAATGATCTTCAAGCTCTCCGGGCTCCAGATCGAGAAGGAGGTGGTAAAGATCCTTGATCGCCTGCGCAACTGTCTTACCTGACATCAAACCCTTCATCGGGCCCGAGCCATCAGTTAGATCTGCCCACTCAGCATCAGCCTTGAGCGCAGGAGTAAACTCCAACAAAACCTTGCTTAGAATGTCTCTTAACTGCGACTCAGTAATCTTCATTCTGGATCAACGCCGTATTTGTCTAAAAGTTTATTGAGACCCATGCGTGCTCTAGTTCCCATCGAAACAAACTCAGAAGCTTTTACTAAAGGCTTGGCGTGATAATATACCTGAGAGAAGCTACCCCTCTGTTTCTTTTCTCGTTCTTTGGCGATCTGTTCAGCTTCTTCTTTAGAGTAAACGCCGGGTTCATCGCTGCTTGGCCACATGTTTTGTCGACCTCGACCAGCGTTTCCAATGACAACGTATAGGTCATCAGCCATATCTTCAATCTCATCTGCTAGTTCTGCTGCTGAGATCATGCCGTCATTGTCAGTGTCAAGATCGTTGCCAACCTCTTCCTCAAGAACCCTGCTGAGTTCTTCCTGAATGATCTGTTGTAATCTACCTCTTTTAATCTTCATGTTATTACCTACATGCTTTCTGCTGCGTACAAGCTAAGCTGATACTCATCGTCATCGAATGCGTATAGAAGCTCTTCTTGCTCATCCCGTTCAAATGAGTAGAGTACCGACTTGCCTAGATCCAAAGCTACGTCCTCAAGATTTGCATCTGGGTTGTCCGCCATGTATTCTTCGCCGGCGATCTTTGCTCTTCGACTGAGTTCGTCTTTGAGCCTTCTGGGATCGAGGCGTTCTTGATCGGCTTTACGGGCAGCAGCGGCCTTTTCTCTTTCAGGCCTGTCGTAGACATCGTCGATGTGTGCCTCAAGCTTTTCAAAATCGGCCCTGCTGAGTTTGATGCTTCGCTCAGCTCCGTCTTTGTCATCACCGAGAACGGAAAGCTTAAGATCCCTAATGAAATCATCTACTTCTGCGGCGGGAATACCCCTTTGAGTGCCAGCACCGATGTAAAGCACCTCGCCGGTTTCTACATCAACGATATCAACCGTGTCTAAATCATCCTTGATATCTTCCAGTTCGGCCTCAAGCTCATCTACTGAGATCATGCCGTCGTTGTCAGTGTCAAGGTCATTGTCAGCTTGCTCGCTGAGAACTCGTGTGAGCTCCTCACGAATGATCTGTTGTAGTCTGCCTCTTTTGATCTTCATGTTATTTCCTTATTCGAACCCTGCGTCTCTTGCTATGCCTGTTGCACGGGACATGTAATCGCTAATCTCAGCTTTAACCCGCTCTATGATCTCGGGATCAATTGCGTCAAGAGCAACACCAGCAACGTCCCGTGCGCTGTACGCGCCTTCTTGAGGATCATATCCTAATCTTTCAATGGCATCCAGCACTTCTTCATCAAACTCCTCGAGAGCTGATCCTGGGGGCGGGCCGCCGTGGTCGTCTTGGCGAAGGCCTTCCAGTTCAATTTCTCGTACGATATCAGCAATGGACTTTGTCACTGCAACATTGCGCTCGAGGACGTCCTGTACATCGTTGCCGTATTCCATCTCATCTTCTTTGCTCATCTTGCCAGAAGCGTAAGCTTCCAACCCGAGCATGATAACGTCTTTAACGATCGCCATATTCTCAGATTCAATCTCACCTTGCGACATACGAGACGCTGATAGGCCTTGTTCAGACAGAGAGGTGAGCTCCTCCTGAATGATCTGTTGTAGTCTGCCTCTTTTGATCTTCATGTTATTTCCTTATAGATCGTCTCTGATGTCTTCGATCTCGTCGCTGAGCTCGTCAGCTGAGATCATGCCGTCGTTATTAGTGTCCATGTCGTTGTCTGGCGATCGGGACATGCCCATGTCTTCAAGCGACTCCATGAAGCCGTTCAGCTCATCTGTTAAGATCGCTTCGGTTTCAGCAATGCCTTCTGCACTGTCGTCGTCGTACTTATCCATCACGTACTCAGCGATAGACATCATCGCGCTGTTAAGTCTCTCGAGCATATCTTGAGGAATGTGCTGCTCGTTGAGAGAGCCGAGCTCTTCCTTGATGATCTGTCTAAGTTGTCCTGCTGTAATCTTCATTTATCTTCTCCTGCTTGGCGATCTTGCCATTCGAGTGAAATCTCATCTTCTGTTATTGGTCCCCCGGCTGCCCAGGTGTAGCATGTGCGTGCTGAGTGGCACTTAAAGCTATGCATCCAGCAGTAGCCCAAGTAGCCCTCGTCATCAGCAAGGGGCTCAGACACCGGGCCAGGCATGCATTCCAGCATACGAGGCGAGATATCAAAAGCCACGCAATTGCTGCAGCGTGACTGCTTAGCAACATCAACCGTGGTCTTCCAATGTTCTGCAGCACGTTCCCAATACTCCGTGTCAGCCAAGTTAAGAGGGCCGTACTGAATATACTCAGCTTCGATAGCAGAGTTTCGGTTTTCTGTGTTCAACTCAAGATCTTGCGTGGGCGCAGGACAATCACTGTCTTTCTGCTCCGCGATGCGCTTTAACTCCTCGTTAATAATACGCTTAAGATCGAACAAGTTTATCTTCATGACAACGCTCCGCTAATAAGTATCATTTATTCAGACTATTATTAAACGTTTTTATCCTGCAAAAGACGTGTAAGTACGGCTTCCAGGACTGCCTCACTCTTTCTCTTCTTCTCGTCAAGAGGTGCAGCCTCTGTTACTTTTTAATCTTGGTGCCTCTTGGTACTGAGGGTTTTCCGGTTGCAACAATGTGTGCAGCTTGAGCAGCTGCGTAAGGCTCTTTCGACCAATCGAAGTCGCCTGCTTCAACAGCTTTCTCAACAGACATGCCGTGCTTTTTAAGTGATGCTACTGACCCTGCTGAAGCTGTGTATTTCTTGCCCTCGTAGTCACGCGTCATTGTTCCGTCTTCTCTCTTGGAGACTTTCTTTGCTTCCGTGATCTCTTCCCGGATGATCGCTCTCAAATCAGAAACTGTAATTTTCATTTCTTTCTCCCATGCAGTAATTGCAAACAATAAGTATCATTTTATAGTCATAAGTTAACTACTTAATTAGCTCGACAGGAAAGGGTTGCAAGTAAGTCTGGTGCTCAACATACAGGTCTTCAAAGTGTTTAGAAAGCTGTCGAATCATCATAACAGGAACAGACAGAGGAACTATTCCTTCCCGGTACTTATCTATCACGTCTCTCAGATCTGACTTAGCGGACTCACTCAGGCATTTCTTAAAGTACCCGTAAAGATGCATCAGAACGTTGTGATGTTTTCTTGACGTAGATGAGTAAGATAAAGCTTCTGCGTGCATCTTGCTGTACTCATCATAGACAGCATCAACACCCGGCGTCATATCAGCAATCAGCCTTCCAAGCTCTCTGTACAGCATCTCATGATGTGATCTAATCAGAGTTTTGTTTTGTGTATGGTACTCGATTAGGGTTGCTGCTGATAGATTATTTTCAACTTGCTGCAGTCTGCTCTGGGCGAAAACGCGAGTGAGAAAGTCGTACCTAAGGTTGGCATCGTTTAGTCTTCCCTCTGTTTCAATAGGCATGTGCGGATACGCTGCCTTTAAAGCTTGAGTGAATAGACCCGCTGAAGATCTTTTGGTCACGCCTCGAGCATCTGTAAAAGTTGCTCTGTTCAAGCCGCACGACGGAGACTTTGCCTTGACAACAAACCCGTGAATTCCTAGCATTCTAGGATCTGCAACCAATCTCTGTACTGCTTTGTCCAGCTGCTCGGTGTAATCATTGCCTGTGTGGTTTCCAAGCAATCTGGTCCCACCTGGTGATTCGTGCAGTGACATTGTTTCACGAGGAGAAGACATGCCTGATTCTACCTCAGGGCAGACGACGTGAAAGTCGACGTAGCTTCCCAGGTCCTCGACTATGAACTTGCTCCTGCAGTGACCTCGATCGTACCGAACGTTATTGCCTAGCAAGCAAGAACTAACGCCTATTCTAGGCAAAGTGTGTTTTCCACTGGCACAACAAGCTCTTTTCTGAACCATACTTGGCTGTTTTTGTCAATGCCTATAAAATACTTTTCATTTATTGGATCAAAGCCCAAAACTCGTCCTTTTACTTGCTCGAATCTTTCATGTGCAATACAGACGACAGATGTTCCAAAAGGAAGCGTGCTAGACATAATTTTACCTCTTCGAAATATATTACTCCGAAAAAGGGAATTGTTAATCTCCGCCTGACTCAATGTCTACGGCGTACTCAAAGTTTAAAGCGATTGCCTCATCGACGGGTGGAAGCTCAGGCTCACCTTCAAAAACCCAAGTCAGCTCTTCAGCATCGAGAGTCTCTTTTTCCATCAGACCTTCAGTCATTAAATCGACCTTGTCTCGATTGGCTTGCAAGATGTCTTGCGCTTCTCTCATGCAAAGCTCGATGATCTTGCGGATCTCGTCGTCCATCTTCTTCGCAGTCTCATCACTGCAATCAGTACTGCGAGTCATTGCCATCTCTCTGCCCAAGAACACGTTCTCATTACCAGATCCCATGTAGACCGGGCCAAGAGAGGACATGCCGAAATCTCTGACCATTCTGGATGCGATCTGCTTGACGCGCTTGAGATCGTTAGATACGCCTGTTGTGGACCCCTTGATGCCGTAGTACATTCTCTCGGCAAGATATCCACCTAGCAGGACCTTGATTCTGTCTTCGTACTCTTGCCAAGTTGAGGAGTACTTATCTTCTTCGGGAATCTGCATGGTGACGCCGAGTGCTCGCCCGTGCGGAATGATGGTAACTTTATGCAAGGGATCTGAAGTCTTTGTGTAGTACGCGACGACTGCGTGCCCTGCTTCATGTCTAGCGGTTGCTAGCTTCTGCTCCTCAGACATCACCATCGATTTTCTTGGTGCACCCATCGTGATCTTGTCTCTGGCTGTCTCAAAGTCTCTTTGGGAAACTCTATCGGAAGATCTTCGGCCGGCCATGAGTGATGCCTCGTTGATCAAGTTAGCAAGATCAGCCCCTGAAAATCCGGGAGTAGACTTGGCAACTGTTTTCAAATCTACCTCAGGATCAAGTGGCACGTCCTTGGCATGTACCTCAAGAATCTTTTGGCGACCGACGATATCTGGCAAGGGAACAACAACTTGTCTATCAAATCGACCGGGACGAAGCAGAGCAGGATCTAAAACATCAGGCCTATTAGTGGCTGCAAGAACAATGATACCGCTGTTCTCTTCGAACCCATCCATCTCTACAAGAAGCTGGTTGAGTGTTTGCTCTCTCTCATCATTTCCACCGCCCATGCCTGCGCCACGCTGACGTCCGACTGCATCAATCTCGTCGATGAAGATGATGCAAGGTGCATTGTTCTTAGCTTCGTTAAACACATCTCTCACGCGACCAGCACCGACACCCACGAACATCTCAACGAAGTCTGATCCGGACATGCTGAAGAAGAATACATCTGCTTCACCGGCGACTGCCTTTGCCAACAGTGTCTTACCTGTTCCTGGCGGGCCTGACAGCAGGATTCCTTTTGGCATCTTGCTGCCGAGCTTGAAGTACTTAGATGGATTCTTGAGAAAATCTACTACTTCTTCCAAGTCTTCTTTTGCTTCATCGCAACCTGCAACGTCTTCAAACCTTGTGTCGTTTGCACCCGGAGGAATGACTTTATGTTTACTCTTGTTGAAATCTAAAGTTCTGCCTTGCGCCCTACCCATGCGACTAAGGAACATCCAGATCAATACACCAATGATAATAAAAGGCAGGAAATTAATTATAGCAACCCAAAATAAGGATGGTCCTTCTTGCGGCTTAATCACCAGCTGAATCTCTGGGTGACGCTTCTGCATCAGCTCTAAGAAACTCTCTGTGACTGGACCCACCGTGACTAGCACGACGGCCTCGTCAGGTTGCTTTAACTCCCACTTATCGCCGTTTATTGTGAGAATTGCTGGATCTTCTTCAGAATGTTGGCTGTCCTCGATGACTTTCACCATCTCAGTATAGCTTACATTCTTTCTAGTCCTGTCAGAGCTGCTCGGCACCGACAGCAATACAAAGATAGCACCAATAGCAATTAGCCAAACAATAAACGTTTTAGATCTTAACAAGTTCAAAGTCAAAACTCCGTTAAATTTTTATAGACAAAAGTAAGTATGGTTGAAATCCTGTAGGGTGTTCAAATTATCTGGTCTGGACCAGTGCTTTTATAGTGGTTTTTGCCGCAATTTTACCTCCTGACCTGTAGTAGCCATTTGAGATCACAAAAAATTTTTCATCAGTTAGAGCTTGCCCGTCTTGCTCACAGCAAAAACTTACGCTCACATCGTAAGATTGGCGCGTATCAGGTATTCTTTGCTCTGTAATCACGGGAAATTCGTTTCTTCCCCCAGACATCTCTCTCAAATCATCTATCAGTAAATTTAGAGACATGAAATGGTGAATGCCGCTCTCAGCGCTCATTCTAGAAACTTTAGCACGACGTGTATTTCCGGCGATCAGCATGTCGTCTCTTGTCGAAGCCCAAAGACCCACAACCATTGAAGTGATGATTACAAGCATCATCAGAGTGACTGCTAAGGCGTAACCTCTTCTCAAGGATTCACCTGAATGTTGATGATCACGTTTCGTCTTTCAGGTTGTCCCTGATTTGCGCCCTGATTTCCAGGCGAAGTAGCAAGCGGAAGATTGTCCTCTATCCACTGGCTTGTTCTCTGTTGACATCTTCTCTTGCCATATCCACCCCGAATGCACATTTGCTCCATAGACTTCACTGTCTCGCAGTAACATCTAAGCAAGTGTGCGCGCAACTCTGTAGGTGAGTATTGGTAAGTGACTCCTGGTGGAACTCTAACATCAGATCCAGGCAAATAGCTAGGACAGACAATTGGCTGGTCAGGGTGAAAGAAAGGCTGTGGTGCTGCCAAAACAATACTGAGAAGTGTGCTCATGACCATAATAGAATATTACTCTGCACTGTTTGAATTTACATTTATCAGAACTTTTGGAGTGCAGACCCGTGTATTCGAATTTCTTTCCCGGAAAAATCGATCACGTAATAAGGATGTTCGTCTTTTACTACTTTACCATACATGCAGATCAGCGGCATCAACTCCCAGACATCGCATGTGACTCTCTGGTTCACGTGAAATCTTTTATCATTTCTCACTCTTCAGCTCCAGCTCCTCTTCTCCGAACTCAAGAAATTTATTGTCTATAAGAACTATCCAGGTTTCGCTTGACTCGTCGTAATAAGCCGGTGCTTCTTTAACGATTACGCCTGACTTTCCAACTAGCATCTCTGACTTGGTGAGAAAGCTTGGATAGTAGTCGGGAAAAGGCTTGACAACAACGAGATCACCCGGTTTCACTTAATTGCATCCTCTTCCATTTGCGCTGTTTCCTCAGTGCAAGCACACCTTGTGTCAAATTTCCGATGAAGATATGACCGCAGATAATGCCACATGCGAGCCAGTCTCCGTGAAGGGCAACCATATAAACAGCGGCAATTGCACCCGTGCTGAAATACCAAAAGCAGGCGGGTACATTGATAGCATCTGCTGTGGGTGAATCAACGATCGCCTTGATCACCGGATAGTACCAGAGATAGTTTAGGACCTGCGTTACAACATACAGTCCGATTAAAAACTCTATTGGAGTCATCAAGCCTTCTTTCGATTTTTAATGTGGCCCGTTTGATGGATCTGCACCTGCGAAGCTCTGATGCGTCTCATCTCGCCCTCATGTAAGACGGTCACAATCTTCTCCCAGGTATTGTACTCTTTCGCAACGATACCGTATTTCCACTCTGATAGCTCTTCAGTTCGATGATTTAAGATATCTCGAAATCGAACCATGTCTCCTTCTCTCATTTTGTGCTGTTTCCTCTCGATACTATTCTAATCAGATGCGGCGGAAAGTATCTCCTTTTTCCTTCTAAAAGCACTTCATATCCCGGGTTAGCTTGAGGTGAGTATTCTCTAAGGACAAGCGCGTGCTTTGGCCGATAGGGATCTGAATGGAATTGTGCTGTTATGTGCACTAGATCTCCTGGATTAGGCCTATCAGGGGGTTTCGTCATTGCAGATTTCGCAATCTAAAGCATGTATCCACTGAGGTTCGCCGTCGACAAAGGCCCAGCAGAATGAAGAAGTAATCGACGCGTCCTCTATGATCACACCTAGCTGTCCGGCGAAGATGCCTCCAAAGACTCTTATCAGGTCACCTTTCCGATATCTGTACGAGTCTCCAGTCAAATGCCCTCCACGCCTTTATCTTACCCTGGTGATCTAGCACTTTTATAACACCAAGATTTAAATTAGACTTAACTATTATTCCTGCTGTTCCCGCTAAATGAACGCTCTGATAGCTTGTATCTTCTGTTACGACAAAAACTACTAGATCGCCGGGCTGCACATAATAATCTATTTTGCAGCACAGTAAAGGTTAAATGGGATTCCACCACTTTGGCACCTGTGTTTTCCATTTTGCAAAATGAGATTTGTACTCTTGATAGTATTTTCTATATGACTCAACAGGGTCAGCAGACTTAGCGTCTTCGGGCATGCATATTGGATGATCGGTAAGGCTCTGGCTTGGCAAATCAGGTATGTTTTTAGCTAGCCATAAGTGCACAGCTTCAGACTTATGAATCTTGTGATATCGGTCTGTGTACTCCTTGCAAAGATAAAGACCCAGCTTTGAGTGCCACTTATAGTTCTCAGTTGATTCTGCAGTCCAGACTGTGCATGGATGTCGGGCGTGTGATAGCTTCCAGGGTGGCTGATCTTGAGACGGCATATTCTCGAAGAGCCACTGCTGAGCATCACGAACTCTCTTGAAGTCAGAAAGGGAAAGGTCGTTTTTTCTGAGATGCGACATCCAGTGGGCTGCACACATCATCTGCGCGCTTTCAAGCACCATCTTTACGACATGTTTATCGCAGTGATATTTTGCTGCGAGCTCAGGATCTCTATCCAATACAAAAATATTCACGTATTCTCCGTGTGATCAATCTTCGACAAGCCTAAGCATGTCTTTGCGAACTCCAAAAGTTGCACCGTCTTCTCTCACAAACCTAACGTAAGAGTATGCTGCCATTCTTTTCATTGTTTCTGCCGGGGCATTCTTCCAGAAGTCAGATGCTGAAACATCAGGATCGGTGATAGTTCCGTACATCTTTTCATTAACAGTTGACACTACTTTAGCACCGACAACCCATCCTTTTGGTGTTTCGGGCTTTTTAGGTTTTGCTTTCTGTGCAGGTTTTTTCTTGCTTTTCTTTTTGCTCATGCTTGACTATCTTCAAAAATCTCGATCTCAAAGCTCTGAAACCGGGTGGGTGCACCATTCACGAGAACATTGTACACCAAATAATTCTCCATCCCGTCAAAAGACATGTGACGACGTTTATCGATAACAACGCCCTTTTGGCCTTTCCATGTTGACATTCCTACGATCACCACTATCTGTCCTACTTCGGGCTCAATCAATGCCTTCAGCCTCCCACCACTCTTCAAACGAAGTATCATACCAGCCCGGAATAATTTTGTTCATGACTAGCACGTCAATCACAACGTTGCCTTCTTCGTCACAATATATTTCAGTGATGACAGCAGGAGTAAGTTCAGGTATTTGCACCAGCTCTCCGTTGGCATCGTTCCCTGTCCAATGAATTGGGCCGGCATACTTGTCAGCTCTTTTCGCGAACCGAACAAGATCGCCTACTTTAAATTTTAATTCTTGATCAGACACAAGTAGAACTCCGAGCGTTCTATTATACCTGCGTTTGTAGGGTTTGTTTTACTCCGTCGGTGGCTTTCTCAACCACCTTAGAGGTGAGCTCTAGCTCTTGACTGAACTTATACACGCCTGCCTGAATTGCAAGAAGCTCAGTGGGATTGAAGGTTCTACCAGATGTTGCCAACTTAATGATCTTGTCCATCTTGCCCTGCCCGAATACGACACTGCTTAACACCTTGGTGAGCTGTGTATCTCTTGTCTTTTCCACCGGCAGATCCTGTTTGATCTCTGGGGTTCTTTGTACAGGAGATGCGTTATCCATCCCGGCTTGTGAAGAAGTTTGCTGCAGGACATCCTGGAAACTCTTGGTAGCATCCTGGGGCTTAACTGCTTGGTTAGCCTGGGGTATCTGGATGTTTATGCCTGGAATATCCATTATCGAATGTTATTGATGGAGTTCTTGGTGGTGTCGTGCTTCGTCTTCAACACGTTGGAGATCGTGCTGTATTGCCGGTTCTCGCCCTGCATCTTGTTCTGCAGGTTGAGATACTGCAAGTTGAAGCTCATCTGCATCTCCTGCATCTGCCGCGTCTGATCCATCAAGGATTGAGTAGCTGAACCTTGAGAGCCGTTGGTCGGTGTGTTCAAACCTGGAGCCTGGCCGGGAACATTCATCGTGCCGCCGCCTGCGTAGTCACCGATCGCACCTGCAGCGTGATTAACTGCTGTGCTCACAACTGCTCCGCCAGGAATGAAGGGAGCTGCAACTCCGACCGCGCCTGCTACTGCACCTGCGCCGCTTGCTACGCCTCGACTGACCATCGATCCGAAGTCGTTACGTGGAGTTTGCCGGGTGCTCTGAGGTTGTGAGTTAAGTCGGATTGAACCGCCATTGTTAAGCCTATTGATCGTGGACATCTCTGTTTCCTTACTTGATGTTTCTAATGGAAGTCATGCTCATGTCGTGCATCGTCTTCAGCACGTTGGAGATCATGTCATACATCTCCTTGCGCTTGTTCATCGCTTGCTGGATCTTGAAGTTGATCACTGAGCGACTGTGATCGACGTCACCGGAGGCTTGCTTCTTGCCGAAGAGGGAGTTACCTATTCCTCCGCCAAAAGCCGCACCAAGTCGTGAGCCGATCGGGCCACCGACCAGGCCGCCGAGCATGCCACCACCGAGGGAGACAGCCTTCGAAGCGAGTGACTTGAACGCGGACTTGATGCCGCCAAAGATGCCACCCTTCTTCTTGCCCTTCTTCAGAGACTCATACTTTTGCATGAGCGACTTAAGCTCTTTCTCGGAGTCGCGCATCTGCTTGAAGAGGAAAGCTGCGAGCATGTCCTCAAAGGAAGCGCCTGGACCGACTAGCGATTCCATATCGCCACCTTGCTTCTTAATCTGGCCTCTGAGCAGGTTTGCGCCTGTCTCACCTGCTGATCGCATGAGATTCATGATCTCACCATCCAGCGCTTGCAGCGCGGAGTTCATCGTGGTTCGGCCAGGATTCTGTGCATATGTGTGACCGTGAAGCCTGCGTGATCTTGCCAGTGCCTGTGAAGGTCGTGTGAGAAACTGCTGCGTGGGCTGACCTGAGAAGAGATCTTTCCAGTTCTGCGCTGCGCCTGAGATGTTGAATGTTGCCAGGTCGAGCTGTGCGCCTGCGACGTCACCTACTGCGTCCGGAAGGCCAAGCTTATCTAATGCCTTGTTAAGGCGCGTTCCGAGTGAATTAATTCCATTTACCATCTAGAGGACCTCCCATTCCTGTATGTCCTATATAGATTACCGGCAGTTTTTCGGAAAAGTTTCCTATTTTTTTCACTTTTTTTTATTTTTTTCAAAAAGTATGTGGCGCTCAGCATCTTCCGCAGGGAAAAGCTCGATGATATCAGCGTAGGCGCGTTTGCCGTCTGAGTAGAGCACCTCGTAATCCCACTCGTAAGTCACGCCGTTGGTGTCCGTCCAGTCGATGCCTACTTGAATAATCACCCCATACTTGCTAATAGAAGTGTCATACACCATGTCACCGATTTTCACTTACAACCTCTGAAATAATCGTCGCATTATGTTCCCACCACCAGCACATTTCGCCCTCGGCAAGAACCTGTATGCGCCGATTCATGCCAGATGCTGAATCAACACACATAACAACCCCAATAGTTTGTGCTTTATTGTGTGCGCTTACCAAGTCACCGGCTTTCATTCTTTATATCCTCCTTCGTGTAATCTTGAACCTCCCGGTAAAACCGCACAACGATAAGAATAAATCCTTTCGCCGTCTTCTTCTCTCATCATAATTGGATCTCCAAAAATAAGATGTTTTCCTTTGTGTTTCTCGTTAAGTTCGTTTCTGAATCTTTCAGCGAGTTCTGCTGTTAGTCCAACTTCCGCATCCAGAGAATAATAACAATTAGAACAGATTTTCTCAACTACTTCTTTGCTTGGCGAGGATTCAAAATCATAAACCTGAGTTGTTGCAACACTTGATTCTTCTTCGTCTGGCTTGAAGTAGGTAAATGCGGGAAGAGCACTTGTTTCGTATGTGAAAGTGAGTGGGCAATCACCTTCTTCAAAAAAACCTGATGATTGGAATATCCTGCGAATTAAAGGAAAACAAATGTATGATAATTCACTTTCATTTACATCTTGGTAAGTAGATAGAATATGTCTTGCTTCATTTTCTAACAATTGACTCATAGAATATTGCTCGTCTTCTGGTAGTTCTTCTAGAAGCCTTGCGTTCTCCCATTTGTTTTTAATGTCCTCAATGTTGTTCATTCTTTGTTTTCCCGTTTTCTCGCACACTCAACTGAACAGTTCAACATCGCCAACAAGCTATTCCCGCCTGTGTATCCATTTCCCATATCAATTCCGAGAGCCTCGGCGGCTTTGAACAAGATTGATTTTTCCAGTTCTTTACGAGTCGGAGGTCTGAATGATTTTCCACACACTTTGCACTCTTGATATAAGATTTTTACATTATTCATTTTCTTTCTCCCAAAAAGGTGTTAGGCAACCAGACCACCTAACTGACTGTTTCCAGTCCCACCCGCTACAAGCGGGGTAACTTCATTTGAAGGAGTGGCAGGGTTTTCACCTGCAATTGACCGAGTATTCCTTTGTTAGACTCTTATTCTTCGGTCCGGGTCGTATATCATCTCAGTAGAACCCTGCGTAATACCGCCTCACTCCTATTAGATTATAACTCAACCCTAAAGAATGTATAGCGCTTAAGGCTACCCTAAGTGGTTACCTTTTGTCCTTCGTGACTTTCATTCATCACCCTTAGCTTTCTGACCTTCCACACTCGCAAGCCGTCCCTTGTCATTAGCTCTGCGACAGGTAACAGGCCGCCGAAGTGAGGCGCATCCAGCTCAAACAATCGCACAACCAAACCGACATATCTCCGGGGTGAGTTCTTTCGACTGGCGAGATCGCCCGGTTTCACGGGATCATGTCCTTGCCTACGCCAATACCAGCTCGGATCATAAGCAGCATTGCAGTTGAGCCGATCATCATTGCTGCGGCAGAGACAGCACACAGCTTCAGTCTGATCTTCATATCCTTTTGGTCGATGAAGAACAGCACACCGGGAAGATTTAAAAAGGGAAGTGCCAAACCCAAAAACGCCTGCGTGATGATCCAGTCATGCACGATGGCATAGCTATACCAGTTGGCCCAGAAATCTGTGATGACAGTGAGGACGAACACGGTAGCATACATGTGGGCATTCATCCAGCTCCAGATTCTTTTACCGACTTTCATTCTGCCTCTCTTATGACTTTGAAAAACTTCGCATTAGAAAAATTCTTTGACAATTTGGGATTATGAGAAAAGAAAGCCCTAATCTCCGTTCTTTCCTCTTGCCTATTATCCCAATAAGCCCAAGAAGAATAAGTTCTTACCTCCAAGACAACACCAGCCTTTTCTGATAAGCAATGCTGAACTAAATCACCGACTTTCATTATGCCTCGTTTATGACTTTAAAAAACATTCGCAATCGGGCCAATCTTTGTGCAATTTACATTCTGGCGGGTGTTCTTGTTTTCGGTAAAAGTCAGGATGATCAATCTGTGCGTAACCATCTAAAGTTTTCATTTCCAAATGAAGATCATCATAGTTCTCAACATAACCACCGCTAGTTCGTCCATCCAATCGGTTCAGAAGGCTGATTGATGCGGCCCATTCGCCTGCCCACAGATCACTGTCTCTCCACCCAAGAAACTCTCTTACTTCTGGGAATTCCTTGGTGATTTTGATAATGGTATCGTTTAAATCTCTAATCTCATCTGCTGCTCTGCGATTGAGCGATTTCAAGCGAATGATTTCTTTTTTGAGTTCTTTGATTTCGTCAATCATTCTCTTTCTCCCAAAAAGTGTTGGGCAACCAGACCACCTAACTGACTGTCACTGTGCTCCACGCTTTCGTAGTCGCAGTAAGTCAGATTTTCCCTGTTCTCAAAATCAACAAGGATTGTGCTTTGATTAGCGTAAAACCTGACTATCTTTCCAGTTCCAAGCTCTGGCCTTCCAATCACAGTTACTTCATCACCGATCTTCATCTATTACCTCCAGGCTCCAGAAGCCTTCATCGAAGTAAGAGAACTTCCACTCTCCGCCTTCAGTAAAATACACGTAGCTGGCAAACGTTTCAAACACGTCATACCAGCGTTCTCCCAGGTAGATGCCTGTGGCTCTGGCGTCACCATCGGATGCCACGATCCTGACTAGGTCACCCCGCTTCATCTGGCTCCCGCAGATCGTCGTAGATCTCCTGCACAACATCAGCTGGCACCCAACCTGCAACCAGATCATGCTCTGTCCAGTGCGTGCTCCACTCCTTGTGCTTCATGTCAGGCTCCATAAACGGATTGATCCACTCGTGCTCATCGTTCCAGATGCCCACCTCGAACGACTCGTAATCGTAGGGAGACAGGCCATCGACGCGAGGATCTGAGTAGTTGCGTTGACCAGCCTGGATTGACAGGATCATCCCTCCCTTGAGAGGTAGGTGAGCACAAGCTCTGCCACCCTTGGGCGCAAGCATGTAGTGCCTGAAATCATAATCATACGTCATCTGCTACCTCCAGCAGGTTTGTGAAGATCCACCATTTCTGCTCCTGAAAGAGCACGTAAGCATGTGAGTATCCTATCTCGTCTTCGATCAGATCTATAACGATCCCGGCAGTATCAGGCATTGCTAGTGGATCGTAAGTAGCCAGGCGACTTCCTGCCTTGACCTTGACCAGATCACCTACTTTAATTCCATGCAACGTAAGCTTCCTTTTGCTTGCGCGTTAGCTTCTTGAAAGCAGCCTCAGCTTTTGAAGCCCTTGAGCGGTCGGTATGACGCTCACAGTAGATCAGGCCTACTGGGCGGCGGCCTCGTGTGTATTTAGCACCTTTAGTCGTGTGGTTGTGCTCGTGAAGGCGTCGGGTGATATCAGTAGTGATGCCTGTGTAGTAGCTGCCGTCCGCGCACTCCAGCACATACATGAGCCACTCAGCGCTCACTTACCACCTCGACCTCATTGCGGCGCATGTAGAATTTCTCACCGGTTTTCGGGCAGGCAAGATAGACGCACTTTGGAACACCATTGCCCCAGCCCACACGAGCGTGTGCTCTCGCTTTGAGCACTAGGTATGTGTCCCCCACCTCAAGATCAATCCAGCAAGACCGCGGGGCAATCTTGGGTTCTCCTGCCGAGTCGCGCCACTCAGTGAGACTGGCGGCGATATCACTTCTTAGCTGCTGACGCCACTGGTCGCGTTCTTCTTGTGTAGTTGCGCGAAAGCCCTGAGGTCTATTCCAGTCATCGAACACAGACGCTTTGGGTCTAACAAGATCACCCTTTTTCATTGTACCACCCTATCGTTCCTCTAATACTATCGCCGTAAAGTGACACAACTGATTGACCTTCGCCGTAGCCTCTTGGCTTCTTGACCCACAGAAACCTGTGCGCCTTCCACGTCTTACCGTCTGCGAACGGTTCCTGATATGGGCCGATGTATTGCACGATCCCAGCGGACGAGTGAAGCCAGTAGCTGAAGGTATAGACCTTGCCCGGCACGAGATCTTTGACGTAGACTTTACTCACTGGGATAATCGTCGTTTGGAGTCCAGTTCCAAGCGTATTTAGACGTGTCCTCATCTTTCTCCCACGAGAAAGTACCGTTTTCATAAAACCATCTGTTGACACCGTCTCGCTGAACGTCTTTGGCTGCCTGCATTAACTCCCAAGTAGACAAGAGCTCAGTCTTGCAAAATGCGTGGTGACCGTCAATGTTAAAAAGTTCTGAGAGTTGGCACACTTCTTGGTCGAACTCATCGATGTCGATCAGGATCATTGCGTATTTCCATCCGCTAGCTTTCACTTACAACCTCGCAATTTGCGCTTATAACATCAATGATTTCTCCGCTTTGCATAAGAGCTTTGAGGAACATACCATTGCCTTTTACAATAGTACCAAGCTGCCCGGCGATTTTACAATAATTTTTTATTCGAATGAGATCGCCGATTTTAGGGCTGTGGAAAGGTGCAGATTTCTTCAATCTTTCCTCTTTGATTTCTTTTTCTTCTTTTGAGATATCAATCTTCATCTGCTGGAGGAAACTGCCTCAAGTGCTCTGCGTAAAGTTGTGCGATGACCTTCGCTACTTGAACTTGGTCGAGACCATCAAGCTGTTTTTCTTCATCAGGATTAATGAATTCAAAAATTCCTTCATCGTCTTTTCTCAGACCACTGAATTTGTACTTTTTGCCGTCGATTTCGTGCTCAATTACTTGATTGTTGTCTGACATTTTCGTCTCCTAAGAAAGAGTTGCATTACTAACTATCACTTAGCGCTTTTTCGAACACTCGATATGCATCATCAAAGCACGTTCCGCACTCATCAGCGATCCCTAGAATCTCCATGAGATCAACAAAGTCGTCGCAGCCATCTTTGACAGCTTTCTTAATGCTTCTATCAGAAACTCCATTACAGACGCAGATAATCAATTTGCACCTCCGAGTTAATAATAATCATTATCAAAAATATTTACACAATATTTTCACCATCAAGATCGGGTGCTATCTCAAGCCAGCGCTCATCAACTTCTCTGATTTCCTCATTTTGAAACTTTACAAAATACACATCAGTTCTATGAGGCCGTCTTTTCTGAGATAATCCTGCAATAAAACCTAGTTTTCCGGAGTCCTTATTTTGGCGCTTTAAAATTATAAATCGAACCAAATCTCCAGCTTTAAACTTATCGTTCTTTGTCATTTAGATCAATTAGTTCGCTTCGTGAGAAAGCGTACAAACCCATTGAGATAAATACAGTGTATTCTCTATTTGATGGCGCTGTCTTGTTTACTGAGTATACTACGCCTAGCCTGCCATTGAAAGGGCTTCCCAAGTCCATTTTCACTTCAACCAGGTCACCTGTCGACAGCATTCTCAACTCTTATCATGGCATCATGCTTCAAGTATGCCTTTGTTCCGTTGCTCAAAAGAACTTCGTACATATCTCTCACATTATCACCTGTTCTTTGAGCTTTTACAATAGGCCAGGTGTGAAGAAATTTTATGACGACTCCATGCTTACCTGATCCCAAATCTTTGATCAGGTCGCCAGGGAAAAACTTAGTCCTCTTCGGCATCTCCGTAACTCATCTCATCAAGCGCCCAAGGTGGCAAATCATCCTCGACGCCTGCCTGCTCTTCTTCCAGGTTCACTTCAATAGCATTTATAAAAGCTGTATCTGTAGCAAAACTATCTTGAGGTAGATTCTGAGATCTGAAGATTAACACTGTTACTAAAAACAGCGCGAAAATACCGAAATAGACTAATCGTCGAGGACTTGGTTGTCTTTTAGGATTTTCCATTTTCCTGCTTCCTTTCCATCGGTCGTCCATCCTGGACGTTCCGTTCTCGAGTAAAGTTCTAAGTAGGGTCCAACACTTCTCTGTTCGACAAAATCAAAGAACTCCTCAGGTTTTCTTGAGTGTTCACGACGTGGCGCGATGAGATAATCCTTGGATGAGCACAATCCTTTTCCATTCACAACATTCTCGGGATCGTCAGTACCACTATACCTCGTGTTCTTACCCTTCCCTTTGTCGTAACGCACAGCGAAGATGCACATCTCCGTGTAGCGCATGCCGTAGGGGGTTGGGCTACCCACGTTGCTCTTAACCCAAGGAATGAGAGTGATCGGAGTAAAGCCCAGGCGCTCAATCACATCTAGCGCTGGGATAATACCCTGGTCTTTTCCTGCTGTGAAAGAGTTAACAGCCCACATGTACATGTGTGCTTCCGGTGCCACTCCGTATTCCTCAAACCATCGCTTTAGAGTAGCAACGATCTCCTCCCTGGTCTGGACGTCATAGTGAGTTGAGGGCTGCAAAGATTTGTGCCCAACACCACCTGTGCTCTTCTTCCAGGGAGGATCGATCATTACCGTCTTAAACATGAGATTCCTTTGCTACTGAATCTCAACCAGCTCGATCTCGAAGTTGAGATCCTTGCCAGCCATCGGGTGATTGAAGTTGATGTTGACTGCGGTCTCCTTGACTTCAACGATCGTACCAACAACAGGACCAGTAGGGCCCATACCCTGAATCATGCCGCCTTCAACGTACTCAAAGTCGTCCGGGAAGTTCTCCTTCGAGATATCAACGAAAGCATCCGCATTCACTTCACCATACGCTTGGTCAGGAGTGAGAGTGATGTTCTTTGTCTCTCCAACCGTCATGCCGGGCAGTGCAGCATCAAATCCGCTGATCATCTGGCCTGCTCCTACTTGAAAGGTCAGGGGTTCGCCGCGACTATGAGAGCTATCAAACTCCGTGCCGTCGTTAAGGGTGCCACGATAGTGGACACTGACTGTGTTTCCGTTTTCTACTGCGCTCATTTTTTCTCCTTATAAGTCCATGTGCAATGTAGTTGTTTCATCAGGACTCTTAGAGACTTGATATCCTGTTTGTAGCTTTACAAAAAGCTCTGCTGACAGCTCTTTAATTTTTTCTCTTAGCTGCTTGTTTTCTTTTTCGAGACTGCTATTCTTAGCCTTTAAACGTTGAAGTTCGTCATTACTCATTAACAAGTCCGTTCATCACCGTGAATCACTTTCATGACCGGAAACCGCAGGCTATATTCGCCGTCTTGGTTTTGGCTCTCTTCAAAATACTGCACGGTGATCACTTTGTTCATGATATCTTCAGGATGATTCATAAAATGTTGCCGCTGCTCAATCGTGAACCCACTGCCCACTCGGACCGTGTTACCCTTGTGCTTGACAAAGACAGCTGACAGCATTTGCTCTTCTACTTCCTTGCCGTCCTTCACGTATCGAAACGGACCAAATGCCGTACCTTCAACTCGATACTCGGCGTCGTGCATTGTCTTAACCTTCAGAATGTCCTTCGACCGCTTACCTTTATATGTGGTATCAAGTCGCAGCATTAAACCTTCCCAGCCAGCATCCTGGGCTTCCTGGCGCCACTTCTGGAAGTCCTCGTGATCCGTGAGGCGCTGCTGGCCCAGTATTGCCAAGTGCTTGTGATCAGCTCCTCGGAGGGTGTCAGCTAATCTACCCAACCTCGTGAGGAACCCGTCCTCGGACACGCCTGCTTGGAAATCAGGCAGGTCGATCATGTCGAAGATCTGAAACAGGCCGTTCTCGACCGTGTGATCCTTGCGTCGGATCTGCTTCATCATGCTCTGGAAGTCCTCGTTGCCGTGCTCATCGACTAAACACATCTCGCCGTCATAGACAACGTTGGTCACACCGAGTGCTTCGATCTCCTCTTCCACCTTCCGCAAAGTCTGGAACTGCTTGCCGGAACGTGCCCATGAAGTGGCGTGACCGTTCTCATCTACCATAACGAGACATCTAACTCCGTCAAGTTTTCGGGACACCACCCAGACTTGATTTTCGAAATCAACTTTCTTAGCAGTCTTCTCATCATACGAGTTTGCCAATGCTACGTCGAACGTGGGAATGAGATTGTCACACGCTCTGTTAATAAGCTTCTCAGATGCTCGGATCTTCAGGTTGCGATCGAGGATGAGATTTAAAATGTCTTTCCACTCCGGGTTTTCCTGCAAGAATGCGTTGGTCTGTGAGAGTGCTTTGTGACCTGTGATCTCTCGTGCATTCAATGCGTCAAGCAGGTCAAACACATCTTGGTAGTCACACGTGTCGTCGCAAAGATCAGATCTCTTCTGCAGGTTCTTCACACCGATGTGATACTGCAAGTAAGGATTGTAAGTGTAGTAAAGCGCTTTTCGTGTGAGCTCGTCTGAGGATTCTAGTAGTGCAACTTTATCTAGTACTGAAGAGGTTGCTGCCATGTCTTCGATAAAACGTGAGAGTGTATTCATCAGTGCGAGTGCTTCTTCCAAATGTTTTCGCGGTACTTGCAAACAAACTGCCTGGGATCGAGGAAGTCACTCGTGTTTCTTCCCTTGTTCCAGTAGATCTCCAGGTGAAGGTGCGGACCCATCGATCTTCCCGTGCTACCAACACGTCCGATGACTTGACCTGCTACGACCCGCGTACCCTCTTTCACAAGAATCTCTGACATGTGAGAGTACTTGAACTTCAGGTTGTTAGGTGCACGGACATTAACTTGCAGTCCGCCTCCTCGCTTAGACATCCGAGCGAAGTAAACGTAACCGTCAGCAACTGCTCTGATCTTGACACCTTCATCTGCTCCGATGTCGATGCCGTGATGAAACTTCTTGCCCGGGCCCCACGGATTGTCCCGGACTCCGATGTGAGAAGTAATCCTTCCGAATCGGTAGTCGATCGGGGTCTTGCAGTCAAAGTCTTTCTCGGACTTGATGGTGACTGCTTGCATTGAAACAGTGCCCGTAGGCGACGACAGAATTAGAAAAGTAGCGAGAACCATTTGTTCCTCCTCGCCACTATTATACTATAGCAATGTATAATTTACACAGATTTTAAGAGAAAATCTTTTTTAAGAGATCATCACCTTGTCTACGTTATTCGCTCTTGCCAGATCGGCCTTGGAGATGCCTGCTTTTTCGTAATCATCTCTTGAAATATCCAAAACTTTTTCACCGTAAACATTGGTAAACTTAAGTCCACGAGCGAAAACGTCTGGCATACCTGGAAGAGTTACATCTGAATCTTCTGGCTCATCACCAGGTGCTGGCTCACCAATAAGTGCTTTTGCTGCGGCCGCACCTCGAGCTGCAGCAATCTCTTCAAAAGAAGGATCTTCTGGGAGATCTTTCAAGAAATCAAAGAAGTCATCTTCGTCTGCTGCAGCAACTGTCATATCAGATGCTGGAGCTTCAGGAGCTTTGGGTGCAGCAGGAGCTCTTTTGTTTCTCGTGCGACCCATGCGAAGAACTTTTCCGTCAAGGTCGCTGTGTTCCAACCATGATTCAAGCCACTGTTTTGTAGCATTTACTGTACCCAAGTTTGAAGGCCCCGGAGAAGGATCCGTAATTGTACCGAATCGTGGATTATCCATCCCGGCATCGATTTGACCTTTCACAGCTTTCACGAAAGCTGCGTTTGTTTTAGGGCCCCAAACACCGTCAGGTTTCAGCCCCATCTGCTTCTGGAATCTTTCAACCGCCTTTTTTGTCTTTGGGCCAAACTTGCCGTCAATGTCTCTAAAGCTATCAGCATCAAGGTACCCCAGGAGACCGAGTCCCCACTGCATTTGCTTAACAGGAGACCAGAGCGCTGCAGGGTCGAATACAGCACCCATGCTGTCGCCCTTCTTGATGAAGTCAAGCATTCCTTCGCTCAGCATCCCCTTCGCGAGTTCTGCGATCATCCCGCGGAGATCAGACTCGTTCATCGTAGAAGTCTGTGTTTCCTCAGCTTCAACAGTTTGTTGTGGTTCAGCAGACTCATTGAGAAGTCCTGCCATCTTATTCCAGCGGTCAAATGTAGACATAGTTGCACTCCTTATGCTGACTATAAGTATTTCTTAACACATTAATTGTCAAGGGTAAATACTGAGATCTCTTGGGTCCAGGCACGTCGGTTGTGAGATGCAACCTCGTTCAAATCCCACTGTCCGTAGTTGAATCCCGGAATCAGGGCAGTGACCATCCTGAACATGAAGACGCCAGAACTAGGCGTCTCAACTGCTCCGCCAAAACCTCCCGGAGGAAAGTGAGGCAGTCTAAACTTGGTCAAGTGCCCCGGCACGTAAACTCTCCACTGATTTCCGGTGGAGACCTCAGCCATCGTGATCATGTAGATAGACGGTGGCACCGTGATCGGGCTGGTACGCCACCTAAACATTCTGTTTGACAAGTACTCACCGGGTCGTGGACTCACCATATCAGGAAACTGCACCATCTCACCCATCTCTGCTCCTGATCGAAGCTCACCCTGCGCTGACCTGATGATCGCGCTGTAGGGTTCATTGTAAGCGTAGTTACCGTGACAAGACAATCCTCTTTCTCCCTCGACGCAAGTTTGCCCAGGCTGGCAATCTGGGTGCATGCGGCAAGGCACCAAGTTGTCGTAGTTCGGATCCCACTCTCTCGTGAATGTTCCTGCGTAGAAGGTGATCTGCTGGCCTGAGATGGAAGGCAGACTCTCAACCAGCAAGTGAGGTCTATCATTTGTCTGCGTGCTTAGATGATACACACCTTCTCCTCCGAAATCTAGGAAAGACGAGACTTTGGTATGAGTGGGTCCTTCTCGGCCATCCGGTCGAAACGGAGCGTTTGGCAGTGTGATTAGCGTAGATCTCTGCAAGTCATACTCTAGGTTGATGACAACATCTGACACTGTCTCACCGAACACTGCGTTAATACCTCGAGTGATGCCCATCTGTCTAACATCTCTAATTTCTTGCGTCCGGATATTGATAACGCCTGTGAAAGCGACCAGAGCGTACCTGCCTGGAACCGTGATGAAGTCAAATGTTGCATTGTCCTGGAAGATGGTGTCATTGCCAAATACTGTGATGCAGTTACCAGTCGAGAACCACGTGCAAGGACGGCCTCCTTCCGGAACAGGTTGCTCCCACGCTGTTGCCTTCGGTGTCTTTCTGCTAAAGATGTTGCGCTGCGTAAGATCGATGAAACCGAACGCTCTCTCATTCGGGCCCAGCGTGTACGGATCAAAGAGTGCCTTTGAGAATCCTGTTACCGTGCCCATGATTCGTGGAAAGATTACCGGTGGTCGTGGTGGTGGGCTTCCTGAAGATGGGGGTGACGGAAAGTTACACAGCAAGTAAACTGTGAGATCTTCTGCTGGCACCTCAATGTAAGTCTCAGTATCACAGTAGTTCGCTGCGATCGTTACCGTTTGAGCACCATAGACATCTGCTCCTGACAGCGTTGCTAAGCCATTGACATCAGTAAGCATAACACGTTCTGGGTTCGGTTCTAGCCCAAGCCAAACAACTGCCTCAGGAATCGGCACTCTCTCTCCCTGAATTATGGTCAAGACTTTAACGTTGAAAGCTCCGTCTACAACACCTCCATGCACTCCGCCTGTGATAAACGTAGGATCGTAGTACTCAAACCCACCTGAGATGGTTGACTGATTTCCGTTAGCGTCGATGCTGATATCTGCGAATCCGCGCATACCTTGCGGAGTGTACACATTTAGCGTGTTGTCATCAGGCGCATCGACAACTGTTGCCATCATCCCTGCAAAAAGAACCGTGGCATTCTCATCTCCAACGCCTTCTTTGAATATTGTTACGTAAGTTCCTCCTGAGATAGATCCTCGACTAGGGTGGACTTGAGGTGCGTGTTCATCGATATACTCAAAGTCTGTGGTAGCGGCTGTGCCTAGACTGTTATGTACTACTATCTCTGCCTGGCCTGCTTGTCCTGGCGGCAGCCTGAATGTGATGATTCGATTGTTTGTGACGAAGATATCTGTTGCATCTGTTCCGTTAACGATCACGACAGAGTCAGGCGCGAATCCTTGTCCTCTCAGTCTAACTCTTACACCTCCCTGCACCGGACCTGTTGGAGGAGTGACTGAATCTAAGGTTACCGCCGGACCTGCATCATAAGGCGCAGGTGTGTAAGTCGGGCCAGCATCGTGAGGTGTAGAAGGTGTAGGATTTAGACGAACTATCGTGCCTGCGTCATACTCAGTGGGTACGGGTTGCTCTGGACAAGATGTGATAAAAGCAAGAGCGATTAAGCCTAAGCTAATCGTCGTAAAAATTGACATCCTCGAAATCAAGGGATTCTTTTTCATTTAGAATTTTCCTAACAAGCGGTCTGACTATTGGAGGTAATAGTTTGCGCAGTTTTGATTCTACTTCTAAACGAATCATGTGTTCAATCTCAGGTGTGATAAATTTCTTCATTTTTTACCCGCAATAAACAATCGAAACAAGCATGAAAGTTAAGGCTGCCGAAATGAAGTAAAGTGTTATGTCTTCATGATTAATCATTTTCTTGCCTCTGGATTTTTTTCTGCTTAAAGTAGGCAAGATACAAGATGATCATGTTGCCGATAAAATAAGATGTGACAACTGCTGTTAGCACGAGATCATGAACGACGATGAGCGTGTACAGGACTGATGCAAAAGCACTCATTGTGAAAACGCAATAAGCAGGAACAGAGATCGCATCTGCTGTCACAGATTTAGCGACGGCTCTGACTTGATGGATAAAAAGCAAGATCGCTAGAGCTTGAGCACAGATGTAGAAGCAAGTGAGAATTGTGTTGATCAATTCACTAACTCCGCTCTTACTTTATACTCAGCATCGGGATTTTTACTTGCGAGGCGTGACACTGCTTTCTCAACTTCAGTCTTAACCAAGTAAGGAACCTCAACCTTGACTCCATCACCTGACACAGCGTGACCGTACACAAGCAAGTCGCCGTTCTTGGCAATGTATCTATCTGGCTGTACGTTAACTCGATCGCTGAAAAAGCCTGTTTTAAACAGCTCATTATAAAGCTCTTGACCGTCCCAGTTGGACATGATCAGAACCTTAACAGGTATCTCAGGATACCTTGCCACAGATCCCACGCGGACTTGTGGGATATTTGTATTGGCGTTCTTATAATCTACACCAAGTTTGAACATCCTTCCAAATCCGCCGAGTGTATTCGCAAATCGACGAGTCCCGTAGATAGACAGCGTTTCTCTTATCAGTTCGCGGAGCTTGTTCTCTTGCTCGATGTTCATGATGTTGCTCGATACGCCCTGTTGTATCTTTCCATGTTCTTTGTGACGTGATTAATGTAATCTGAACTTGCAGCGCCGTAGTATCTCTTAACCCACTTCGCGGTGTTGCCAGATTTCATTTCTTCGACTGCGTCAGGATTTCTAGCGACCCAGCGCTTAAACGCTGTTTTAGAGTGTTCTTCTGGATTTGAATTCCAAACAGCCAAGAATTTCTTTGGGTCGCCGTCGTAATCCAAGAGTGAGAAAGCTCCAAGCACCTGGTACAAACCCCACGCGCCTCCTGCGATCGCCGCGACTGGATCAACTTTGTAAGCTCTGTTAAACTGCTTCTTCGCATCACTGCCATAGTAAGACCTGCCAGAAGGAAGCTTGCGGCGAGCAGAAGATGAAAGCGTGTGCCCAGATATCGCACTGTACTTAGGATTTCGAGAGATGTGCGCATTGTAAGCGAAAGAGTTTGGATTACCGAAGGACTCTCTCATCTCAATCGCGTAAATAACTTCAGCCGGAATACCTGTCTCTTTTGAGAGATCTTGGGCACGCTTGGCAGCATCTTGATTTACAGTCCCTCTTGCGACACCTGATTTCTTTTTAGGGCTCTTCAGAGGCTTAGCAGCGACAGATGATTTAATTTCACCCTGCTCATTCGCCTTTAAAAATGCTTCCCAAGTTTCTTGGGTCGTGGTGCCTGTCTGATGTACGTTCTTCTTTTTCTGGAATTCTTTCAGCGCAGCTTCAGTTGACGCATCAAAGATGCCATCAACTCTTCCTGGGTTAAATCCCATGTCCTTTAAACCTTGCTGAAGAGCGCCAATTACTGGCATGTGAACTGCAACGCCTTTTTCTATATCTGCCTGAGATACTTTACCGAAATTGGCAAGCTTAAGACTTTCGATGGCTCTAATAGCACCTGCAGTGAGTGCTTCATTAACTGCCTGACGTGTAAGCTCTTTGATTTCGCTTAAAGATTTTTGACCGTCTGCGACTTCAAGCATCACAGACTCGATGATCAAATTCTCAAATAAGCGACGGACTTCATACACATCGTCTTTCTCCCTGTTTAGAGAGAAGCCTTTAAGCAGAGAGCCTGCACGAGCATTTGCATCATCTTCCAAGTAACCGCCAACATCCTGCATCGGATGCTCATCAAACTCACCCTTGACGTGCTGCTTGGCATGAACGAGCTCATGAGCGATGGATCTGAGCACATCGGGAAGGGCTCTATTTTTACCGTAGACTTTTATGATCTCATTATTCGGATCATAATACGCTGTTGTTCTTATGTCGTGCGCATCTCTATCATCTACGATGTGCACATCATAGCCGTTGTCAATACCCAGTTTTTCACAACAGTGGTTGACGAATATTTCGACCAGATCTTTCTTTTCTTCGATTTTAGGTAGATCACCGTCGAGATGCAATCTCATTATAAAGCTCCTAGGCCTACAATATATTTATGCGCCCAGGAAGAGATATTACTCTTCTACGTGAATTAAGATAGTGCCGTTCTTGAAGGTGCCTCGCTCATTTCTCTTGGCACACTTGACGTCAATCACTTTCTCGATCCTTAGGTCAAGCACATTCCGCAGGGAGTCAACAACCTCCATCAAGTCAGCCATTTCTTCTGCGCAAGGATTCTCAAAAAGCTCGTCTAGCTCTTCCTGAATTTTTCTGCGATAATAAGTCTCAATTTCGTCAGACTTGATAGTCCTAGTCTTGCAAGAGCTACCAGACTCTCTGATGATCGTTGGAATCTTATCACGAACTAGCTTGTCGTACTTCTTCATAAGGGGTTACTAACTCCGGTTCAACATAGTAAATCTCGCCATCTGAGAGAAGCTTATAGCACATGTGCTCATAGTCATCCTCTCGCCACCTAGGCATCTCCAGCACCACACCTATAAACCCGTAATCCTTCGGCAGTTCCTCGTCTTGGATCCACGCCAGATCACCAGGCTTTAGCATCACGCCTCTAATATATCAAGCATCTGCTCGATCGTATTTGTAGAATCAACATTTTTCAAACGAATCTTGTAGATGCTCAGAGCTGCCTTGAAAGCCTTAGTGTCAAGCCTTGTCTTAAACTCATCGATTAGTTCCTTGCGGTCTTCTCGGAGGGTGTCCATCTCGGACTCAATTGTGGTCAAGCGAGTCATAAACTCTTTTACTGCATCTTCAAACTGATTTTCCATTTCTATTCCTTTCATGAAACTAGTTCGATTTTATCAGGTGTTGTTATTATTTTTTCTCCGCCAACAAGTACTTCAACCCAGAGCAGAGAATTAAATTCAATAGCTGTAGAAACTTCAAGAAGAACCCCTGACTTCCAGGTATGCTCAAGCTCACCCGTGACAAGATTTCTATCAGAGATCAACACTTCTACTAGGTCACCCGAAACTGGAGGCTTCTTGGTTTTCATTTATCCTTCTTTAACTGTCTAAGATATTCTTTCTCTTTCGCCTTATCTAAGCGATCGATGTCGATGTGCGTGTTGTACCTATCCATGCCTTCAAAGTCGCTCTTGGCAAACAGGTCACCGATCTCTGCAGCTAGAAAGCTATCCTCGCTCTTGGAGTCGATGTAGAGCATGGCTCGATGTGCTGCGTGCATCCAAAAGTATTCTTCCAGGTTTTCCTTCTTGGCCATCTCCTGAAACTTTTTTACTTCTTCCGTGATTGTCTTCGCGATCTTATCACATGATTTGCGTAATTGACGTTTAAGTTGGTTAGTCTTGACCTTGTCTTCCTTGCCTGACTCTTTAATTACTCTGAAGCCCATTTACACCTCACATTTTCTTCATTTCCCTGGGAGGATTATAAGGAGTTCCTCCTTCAGTGTCAACTTCTTTGAAATCTCCACCTTTTCGTTTTGGAAGTCCGCCCTTGACTCGTGCTGAGGTTGCTTCTTCAGCTTCTCTACGCCTACTGTTATTAACATCGCAGCATGGGCAAGTCTTGGTCCTGTCAGGCTCTTTTGTAGTTAACATCCCGCACCCGTTTAAGCATCGATACTTTGTGACGGTCATCTCTTGATCACCAAACATAATAACGTCTTTAAATTTCTTCCACTTGCTCTTGTTTTTCATTTGACTCCTAAGCGTTATACAGCATTCTATATAATATGCGCCTAGTAATTTGTTTATCTATTAGTATCGGTCATAATTCTATAAGCCCAATCAGCAAGAAGACCGATCATTGCTATGTTGGCAAGACTATCTATTTGAGGGCCGGGAACAACAAAAGAACATAAAATAATTCCGATGCCAAGCAGTCGGAGATTGTTAGTAGTTTGAGGAGACATGCATATCCTATCATTTTGTGACAGGTTATTTATACACTAAAATCAAGATTTGTATTACAAGAAGCCGATCTCACTGATTTCATCTTCATACACCCAGTAAACTTCTCCACTTAGTAAGATCTTATAGTCAAAGAATCGATTACCTGATGCGGGTACGACGTGAGATTGGACGTCGACGTGAGCTCTGCGAGCAATCACAAGTGCAAAAACTGGAACGCCCGCTGGAAAATTTTTAGATGTGAGAGACTTGTAGAGTTTCTTGTCGATGACAACTAAGTCACCGATATTAAACTTTGGATCACTTTCGAGATATCCATTCATCGTACTTCTCAGTAACGAGACGTCTAATTCTGAGAGATGATCGCTTATATCTTTCTATGACTGCCCTGTTTTTGGATTTACGCCAACCCGGACCACCGTTATAACATGCGAAGATATCATCTCCCTTGCACGTCTTGTAGCGTGTTAGCTCTTTTATAACTTTAACAGCGTTTTCAGCGCTAACTCTAGGATCCATATTATGCTTTACGAAATCTTTCTTTGTTGCGTACCCTAAAAACTTATACCACCATCTAGCATTAATTTGAAACAATCCGTAATCACCTGTATTTGAAGTCAGGTTTGCGTAAAAAGAAGATTCCTTAAAGGCGACAGTTAACATCAAGCGCTTATCAAATTTTTGCTGCTCAGCCACTTCTAAAATAATGCTTACGTTTGTTAATTGCTCAGAATTCAAGTGACCCAAAACTGAAGAAGCGTGAAAGTGAAGTATCTCTACATCTTCTTCGCTTGGATGTGAGTAGGTTATAAGCTCCTCAGTAAAAACAGCTTCACTGTCCGCATCTTCTATTTGATGCGCAGCGTTACATGAACTCAAAAGCGCGAGTAAAAAAACGTACTTTCTCAACAGCAGTCGTCCTCATCTAAATCTATTTTAACGTGCTTTTTCCTAATTGCGAAACAATAAATTGCCCATATTATGGGAACAGCAATCGGATGCAAACACAAGATCCAGGCTACGGGAATACCTAGATAGAATGCTTCATTTACATGTGTACCTAGCAGATAAAAAATTACAGGAAACACAACGTCCTCAATAATTTCCCATGCTATGAATATGACAAGAAAAGGAATTCCGTATCGAGACCAAAGGGTCTTGAGGTGATCCCATCTCCAAGCATCAATTTTATGTTTTAACCTGCCAAAGATACTCATCGCATATACGCCGAAAAGCAGTAACCCAAAAGGCAGAATTTAGCAACATCTCTATCTTCTCCGATTACGGATCCAACTATTTCTTGTATTGCATCAAGCGGAGAAGCAATCGACATTGCTTCAAGTTTCTCAACACCTGCGTAAACAACTCCGACAATCTCCATAGAAGCGTTTAGTATTGGAGATCCTGATGATCCTGGACGTGTAGGTATCGTAAAAACAGACTCATGCTGACTTGGGCGGCCGACGTAAAAACCTTCGTATAAAAGAATCGTATCTCTGCCAAAGTATCCGTAAGGAGCTGCCATATTATAAACTCTTTCGCCCCGCTTAGATGGATCAGATGCGATGTCCAAGTAGCTGATGTGTTTAACGTGTGACGTTCTTACTTTTAAAACGCAAAGATCATTTGGCTTATCTATCTTTACAATTGTTGCTGGCATTCTCTCAAGCTTTTCATTTACAACTTCAAGATTAGATCCCATATATTTGATGTAAGATCCGTCAGAAAACTTAGGAAATGTTGGTTCAGCGCAAGAGTGTCCTGCTGTAAGATAAAAGCTATAGTCAGGATCTTTTTTGCTTTTTGCAAAGAATGCGCCGGAGGACGAAGAAGTCGTTATCTTTCCTGAGCAGCCTTTCTTTTTACTACTGCAAATAGACAGCATCATGTGGTGACGCAGCATCCCAAATGCTTCCGTAGGCATATCAATTCTATACGGGCTTACATTGCAGCTTGCAGTACCCAGCAGCAGAGGAAGAAGAAAAATAAACCACATTTTTTTATTGCTTTTTTGCATATTACTAAATATGTACGATCGCTCGTATCGACCAAAAATATTAGACGAGCTTTGTGCGGAGTAATTTCAATGAAACTCTTTAAGAATTCTGTAGTGGCAGTGGTCGCTATCTCTATCTCTCTAATGATTTTGAACAAAGAAGAAAACATCTCAGAGACACAAGTATGGACCAAAAATGGAGCTACTTGGCAGTACACAGGCGAGAAGTCCAAAGAAAAAAAGCAGATCCACATTATAGAAAATGCTTCTATTAATGAGAATGACCAAATATTTAATAATGTGATGAAGATGCCTTTTGTCACCATAGAAGGGCAAAGAAATCTAGATGGCAACAGCTGGAGAAAAAACTAGATTTTCAATATTATTCTTGCTGCTTATTGCAGCGGGCGCAACGTACTATCTTATAACAGCATCACAAACCCCTGTTTTCGTCGGGGGGCAGACATACTACATGCCAGGACAAAATAAGAACTGCGCATGGAACGTATATTTCGAAAACGATGTCTATCTAAAACGTGGATCTTTTTCTAATATTCACATTGGTTTACCTGACCGAGAAAATAGGGGCTCCATAAAGGGCATAGTAGAATCAACTGAGAATGATCTCTTGCTTGCTTTTTCTTTTCCTGGCAGCACAGGAAAAGCTGCACCTGTTGTTCTTACTGCTAGTCATGACGACATTGATAGACAATTTGAATCTATTAGATTTAAGCTTTTTAGCAGCAGCGTTCTAACTGTTTTGATTTTCAAAGATCAGAAAACTTGTATTGAGAGGTACTCAAAATGAGCAGGTACCTTCTTGGATTATCAGTGTTAATACTTGCTGGATGTCCTGATGACGACACGCTTGTTTCACTGGAATGCTCTCCGGGCGAAGTAAGAGTCTGCGATGAGAATGGTCAAATTATTGAGAATCTATCTAGCCTAGTAAGAAATGGTATTTGCTCATACGGGCAGCAACACTGCACTTTTAATGGCTGGGGTGAATGCATTGGAGCGCAAGGACCAGAAGAAGAAGTTTGTGATGGAATCGACAACGATTGCAATGGCATAGTTGATGACAACTACCCAGAGAAAAACCAGCTTTGTGGATTTGTTGAGGGTGTGAATTATAGCGAAGGAATTTGTCAGCCCGGAGTTTATGAGTGTAATGAAGGGGTGCTATCTTGCGAGGGACACGTTGGGCCTGCAGAAGAAGTGTGCGATGGTATTGATAACAACTGTAGCGGAGAAATTGATGAGCACATTGTTAATCAAACAGCAGTAGTTTGCTATGATGGACCTCCTGGCACAATGAGAGTTGGAATCTGCAGAGCTGGTATCTCATACTGCACAGACGCTGTTATGTCTCACTGTGAAGGCCAAGTTCTTCCAGAAGAAGAAAGATGTGACGGAATTGACAATAACTGCGACGGACAAATTGATGAAGGATTTGAAGAAAAGCCGGCGGAAATAGTTTTTGTTGTGGATGTGTCAGGGTCATTCAGCGATGAGATTAGATCAATGATCGGCGGAATCACACCTCTCTTATCAGATCCCATCACAAGTGGTTTTAAATTTGGGCTTGTAGTGATTGGAATGAGAGAGCCAGAACGTGATCCTGGCAGCAACTACAAACACTTGCTAAAAGTCACAGATCTTGTCCCAAGAGATGAATTCTTGCGTCACCTACAAACAATAGAAACTGTTCATATGCCGAACTCTGGTGGATTGGAGCCTTCTTACGACGCGGTGATCGGTATTTGCAATGGTGATATCTCATTTAACTTCTCAGAAAGCTCTCAAAAGATTATTGTTCTAATGACTGATGAAGCTGGGCAATCCTACGCCAACCCAACAAACACAGAGGTTGATGCAGCTGATGCGATTAGAGATAGTGGTTTTGGGATCTATATTTTCTCTTTGAGAGAACACTTTAATACTTTTGATCAGCTGGTAAATAATTTAAGTGATTTACACTCAGCTGCGTCTGATCCCAATACAGTTTTCACTCAACTGCAAACAATGTTTGATGAGATTTGTAGGTAGCTCACTTATCAGTTGGGCACCATTCAGGCTTCATCCAACCTTGCTCAGCGCATAGATTCTCATCAAGCTTATCGAAATCAAGCAGTGATATTGGCGTAGCAAAAACTATGGCTTCTAAAAGCTGGGGAACGTAACCCCTTCCTATGGGAAGGGCAACCAGAACTCCTACCATATTACCTTTTTGATCAAAGAATCCAGATCCTGATGCGCCCATCCAACCGTAGGTGTGGACTGTTATCTTTGTTCTTCCTTCAGAAATCTTTTCTATTCCTGCTACTTGACCTCTAAGAGTTAGAAGATCATGATGTCCCGGGTATCCTGAGTACACGATCGTCTCACCGATTTCTGGGAGGGATCTGTTAACCCTAAGAGGCATCGCTAAAATTGAATCGAGCTTCTTAAGCGCAAGAACAGCGAGATCTTCTGCGAGATCAAAGTAAACTATCCACGCCTTCTTTCTCTCTCCTTCGGGAGTCACAACCCACACAAAAGATCTTTCCGAATCGTCGATAACATGAGCTGCTGTAATGACCAGATATCTTCCCTTGTGGAGAACATACGTTCCGGAGCCTCTGCCGCTGCCCGGTGTAAACACCTTGACAGTTGCATATCTTGCTCTAAGCTCGTAAGGATTTAGCGTGTCAACAGGAGCTGCAGGAGCGGCAGCATCAGCAAAAGCAGATTCTTGAACCTGCTCAGCGTTGTCACAAGTAGCTGCTTCTTGATTATGTGAACTACAAGATGTTAGAAACAGGAAAACGAGAGAGAGAGATAAAATTTTCTGCATGAGTGCCCCTTTAAGTTTTGGAGGAGAGTGAGGGATTCGAACCCTCGGTGGGTTGCCCCACAGCCGCGTTCCAGGCGACCACCATCGGCCTCTCGGTCAACTCTCCATACGTCAAATAAGTATCATCAAGTTTCTATCTCTTCACCCGTTTTCCAGTTTCTTATATACGTGATAAATCTATTTGAGTTTTTGTAAATCTTATTTAAAGCTTTAGACTTATTATATGCGTCTTGACGATCGATATAAGTAAACATAGTATGTATTGCGCCTTCTTTCTGTCCATCGAATGCCAAGCAAACATGCCAGGGATGTGAGTCAGATTGGCAGAATCCGGACTTTCTTTCCCAGGGCCACGCTTCAGTAACACCTGTTTTCTTCGCTTTGCCAATAGGTCGCTTAAATCTCTTTTTATTCTGTGCCATTTAATCCTCTAATTGATATGATTATATTCACTATTTGTCTAAAGTATAACAGAATTTAACGTCGTCATCTTGGCATAGATTTTCCGTATAGTTTATGACCGCCAATTCTTTTGCTTTCGCCTCGAACATAATGTCAATATCTAGATCATGGGTGTCGACAAAGTTAAAGATGTAGTTAGAGTGAGCCTGCGGTTTAATCTTGTCATTGTTCATTTCAATAGATCTTGAGTCTGAATAGTGTGTAGTGGGCTTGATACCATCAGGCCACGTGGACACAGCAAGATGAAGTGCATCTCTTTCAGAAAGTCCACCGTCGACAAAACGATGGTGATGGTAATCAAATACGATCGGCACACCTGTTCGAGCATAAACCAGCTCGTGTAAGTGAGACACACCATACAGCGATTCTTTGTCATCATTTTCTACTGTCAGTCTTGACTTGACAGAATCAGGTAAGCCTTCAAAGTTTTTGCACCATCGATCAGTTGCTGACTGGTGATCTCCATATGAAGCACCAATATGAATGTTGATCTTGGCCCAGTGATTTCTGGGCATTCCCATCAAATCCATTATTTCACCGTGGATTCGTAAGTCTGTGTAAGAAGACTGGACAACCCGCTCGTGAGGAGACGTGAGAATATTGAATGGGCCCGGGTGAAAAGAAAGACGCTGTCCGTTATCCATAGCTTCTTTGCCTGCCGCCTCAAGATTAGACCTGATCTCGGCAAAGTCAGGCAAGTCTTCTAGGCGATACTCAGAAGCCCAAGGGAATAGCTTGGAAGACATCCGAAACAGCTTAAATCCGTTGCGATTGTTCCATTGAATAACTTTTACAAGATCCTCAGTGTTTTTTACAGCCAGCTCTGAGGCATAATCTATTCCTTTGGCAGCAAAAGTACGCTTGATCATAGACCGATTGGTAGTGATCTTATGATTCTTTTGCAAAGTCATGTTGATGCAAGCATAGCCGTAACGCATAATTCCTCCTGATTTGTATTGATTATACTTGGCTGCTCTCAGAGCTACACAAATCTTCATCAAGTGACTGTTGCGCTGCTACATTCAAAACCATCTCATAGAGGCGACCAGGAGAGATCTTTTCGTATGTCACCGGGAAAATGCCTGCTGTGATAAGAGCATGTGCGATCCATTGAGAGCAGTACCACTTCCGATCATGCTTGATCATGTACGGCACGAATTGTGATATTAACATCCCGATCCAGTCATATCGCTGTCCGGCTGTTTGCTCATAGAATCTGAATATATTTTTTAGCTGGTGATCATCAACTTTAAGCTCAACCTTTTTCCAGTACTCGTGTTCAGATCGGTCCTCTTGGACCATCCTCACAACACCTTCACCTTCTGGACAAATTCCGGCGGTGATTCCGCCAGGAAGTATGAGCTCAGAATGAACAAGAGGACTCTTAGTCCACCATGCAACGATCTTATGGCGCCAATTGCGCAAAGGAGGTGAATAAAAGCCCACCCAGATCGAGTTCATTTAACCCCTTAGGTTGTCTTTGTTTTTCTTGATGACTTCGTAGTTTTTCTAGAGCGAGCAGTCGTCTTAGACTTAGTCGTATCTGTTCTTGTGCTTGTCGACTTTTTAGCGCGACGCTTTCTAGTCTTTGTTGCACTTTCTACATCAGGCTCAACAGCGAGAGAATTGATGATTGCTTGTGCAGGCTCAGTTGCATCATTAACTTTCTGATTGATCAAACCCACAGTCTCAAGCACATCTTCTGTGCTCTCACTTGTATTGCCTGTTTCGGCTTTAGTTATTTGGTTAGTAGGCGCGTTTGATGGGTGTTCAAGTTCCAGAGCGCTCAAACTTGTTCTAGATGAAGATGGCATTTTTTTACCCCTTTCCGTATTTATTGAATATTACTTGTGATTGAAGAGTTGTTAAATATTCTGACATTGCCTCTTGGGCTTCTATCATGGAAGCTTCCCACTCCTTTGCAGACTTTAAGTCTCCTATAATTCGGAAATGGTCAGACATATCAGCACACTCATTTATCCATTCGACATAGATCTCCACGACCTCGTATGGGGGTGTGATGATCTCGTACATGTTTACTCGAAATTGACATAAGGTGCGAGAACAGTATCAACTTTTCTGATTAGCTGTTCAAGTTCATGAGCAACATCACTCTGTTTAAGAATTCCGATATCTGCGCCAGGTGAACGTTTCTGCCCAAGCGCACCGTAGAATTCAACCAAGTGTTGCCTTACTTCAACAATCTGTTGTAAATCGTCTTGCTTCATTTTATTCCTCTCTGAAGATTTCTCTTCTATTATAATTATGCATAATTGGCAATTAGCCAATCGTGATACCAATTTAAAGCGTGATCCTTTGGCTGTACATTTTTCCAGTCAGGTGTACAAAATATCTTCCACGCATCATTTCCATACTTGCCAATACCGTAAAGCTCTATAGGCTCTTTCCAGTCTTTTTCCAAGTATTCTTTAGACATTCTGATTAGTGTCTTTGCTCTTCTGGCGCTAAGCCCGATAGGCTTGAGCATCTCTTCCAAGCGCGAAGAGTTCGCATTCATCGCATCATTTGGTGTAGGATACAGATCAAAGAACTCTCGCATGATGGGCTCAGCTGTAAACCTCCTTGTCAAATTACAAAAAACACACGCAACGAGTATCTTCCACGGATCTTCATATAATTCTTCTTGAATCAAACCATAGGGAGATTTTGGAGGATGCCAGTCATTGATCTTTTCTAATTTTTTGGAACTCTTCAATTAAGTCCTTCTCCTTGGGTGTCAAGTATTGCGGTATTTTAATTTTGGCGATGGCGACATGATCTCCGTCTTTGATTCCGGCGCCTTTGATTTTTAACTTGTCTTCATGCTGTGTTCCTGCAGGAACATTTAAGTTTTTAGTTTCGCCTGATAGTGTTTTTATTTTTACGATATCACCTAACATAGCTTGGCTTACGCTTAGCCACAACTCAGCATGAACATCATTTCCAATTCTTTCAAAGTTTTCATTTTTGGCAACATGAACTACGAGGAGCAAATTTCCTGGATAACCATACTTGGTTTCATTACCCATTCCTTTTAATCTGACGACTGCTCCATCTGAGATTCCTGCGGGAATTTTTACGCTTACGTTCTTATGTTTTCTTGAGACGCCTTTACCGTTGCAGGATATGCACGGATCTATTACAGCTTTTCCTTGGCCGTCACACTTTTGACAAGAAGAGGTAAAAGTAAAGAATCCTTGCTGGTGCGTTGTGCTTCCTGCACCATTGCAAGCTCCGCATACCTTAACATCACCCGTCTCAGATCCTTTCCCATTGCAAGTACCGCACTTAGCTATCTTGTCATAGTTGATCGTAACTTCTCCGCCATTTGATGCCTGTTCTAGTGTAATGACGACCTGGGCTTTAATGTCTGTGCCTCTTTGAGGCCCAGAGCTTCTTTTAGAATTCCTGCCAAACAAGTCTTCAAAATTACCTCCGAACCCACCAAAAAAGTCATCAATGTTAGGCATTGGGCCTTGATTGAATCCTGTAGTAGGTGGGTCAGCTGTGCCGTACTTGTCGTAATTATTTCTCTTTTGAGGATCGCTAAGAACAGAGTAAGCAGCGCTTATTTCCTTGAATTTTTCTTCGGCATTAGGATCATCTGATGTATCTGGATGCAGCTTCTTCGCAAGATTTCTGTAAGCTTTTTTAATGTCTTTATCTGAGGCGGTTTTATCTATACCAAGTACTTCGTACAAGTTGTTCACATGCACCTCACAGACTATTGATTATACTTTAGTGGGTCTAAATGTTCACATTGGGGGTTCGTTATAAACGAGTTCGTAAGCATAGTCCACAGCAGGCCTAAGATATTCGAGAAGCCTGGGGTCATTTACGAGCTTTCTCAGTGGTACCATAATCACTGCTTTGTGCTCGAACAAACCTGTATGAGGATTTCTTTGAATTTCTGGTTCTTGCGCTGTCTCAGCAACATACATTGTCGTTGCATCATGTACCAAGGGTTCTTCACCATACTTAAAATCTAGCTCTGTGATTGAAGCTTCTTCTTCAGCTTCTCTTAAGGCTGTATCAAAAGGTTTTTCACCGGGATCTATAACTCCCTTCGTTAGATCAATCTTGCCAGTATGTGTTAAGAGGCACACAACATCGTGCTCCCCTTCTTGATGCTTAATAATAACGACGCCTGCAGCTGGTGAGTAATTCATTTGATATCTCCGCAAATTATAAATATCAGTCAACTCGATCAAATCCTACAAACTTTAAATCGCCCATAGCTTTTTTTGCAGGCTTGCAAAGATCAGTAGTTAAATATTTCATTGCAGAATCACACAAAACCGTTGCGACGTTTTTGCCACCTTTTGATGCAATAGAAAGAGCTGCCCAGACATTTGCTCCTGAGGAGATTCCTGCTGAAAGCCCTTTCTGATTTAGCATTTGGGCGACAACAATTGCATCTTCATCATCTACTCTTATTTCTGAATGTAGAGCATTTAGCTTTAGAATCTTTGGGACAAAAGAATCTCCGATCCCTTCTATTCTATGCGTGCCGCCGTTTTCCTCGTGATTTAATGGAAAAACTGGATGAGATTTAAGGTTTATGTTTTCCATCTTAAGGATGGAAGACACACCCATGATCGTACCGCCAGTTCCAGCACCAGCAACAAAAGCATCCGGGCGAAGACCAAGATCTGCAAAAGCCTTTGCTATTTCTGGGCCTGTTGTCTCTCTATGTGCCTCAACGTTTTGCCAATTTGAAAATTGAGACGGGCAGAACACACCCTCTTTTTCGGCATCAGCGGCTGCCATTTCCATTGATCCTAGGAATCCACCCTGTTCTTGAGTAACTTCAACAACTTCAGCACCATAAAGACGCATGAGAGCTTTTCTCTCCTCGCTCATCCACTCAGGCATGTAGATCTTAACAGGATGGTCGAGGAATGCACCCATTGCTGAAAAGGCAATTCCAGTATTTCCAGACGTTGCCTCTACTATCAAATCTCCTGGGTTTAAAATGCCTGTAGTGTATGCATGTCTTAAGATCTTAATTGCCATTCGATCTTTGATGCTACCTGAAAAATTTACAGCTTCGTATTTGGCAAAGATGCTGACTGGTTTGTTATGAAAGACAAAATCTAGCTTTAAGAGTGGAGTATTACCCACCATAGACTCAATCCTAGCTAGCTTCTCTTCTATTTCTGGGCTAAGTTCTCTCATTATAAGTTCCAGATCTTGTTTTTTATTTTTGTCCAAGTGCTTTCGGGAGAGGTTTTCTCCTCTCCCTTTAGTCCAAAGGGTCTTCTTCCTTCTTCTTTCTTGGGCGCCCACGCTTTGGCTTTTCTTCAGCTTTCTTTTGAAGAGCTTCGTTTTCTCTTTTAAGGCTTTCTACTTCTTCCCTAAGGGAAGAAATCGCTTTGGCTCTTGTATTCAGAAGCTCTTTTTGATCCTGAATTTGCTTATCCTTATCGTGGATTCGAGTCCTATTCATCTCAAGCGCATCAATTGCAACAGTAAGCTCATTGCCCATAGCATCTAAAAACTTTTTAAGCAGAGAATCAAGCTGTTTTATCATCTCCTTCTTTTGCTGCAAAACCGGAAGGACATGTTCAGAAGCAGAAGCGTATCCTTCTTGTCGCCCCTTTTCGTATGCGTCATTCTTGACAAGAATCATCCACTCAGTAGAAGCATCAACAATAGTTCTAGTTTCGGCTGCTAATTTATTAGAGTCAATAGCAGATTGAATTACACCTTCTGATTTTTCAAAGCTTTCTTCTACAATTGATTTAGCATCGTCAAAAGTTTTGGCAAAACCCTCGATCTTCTCTTTAACTTTCTCATTCATATCTTACCTCGTGTACATGTCTGCAATCGCAGAAGCAAATGCATCGGGTTTAGTAATGCATTTAAATCCACAACCTTTTACCATACCAACCATTTCATCGTAAAATCTATTTGAATCGTACTTCTCATCTGGATTAATGTCAACATGTACTGTTATATCTCTTCCAGATAATTCTTGAACTTTTGAAGCAATATCAATTGAATCAAGTACTTCCATCTGCAATCTTTTATAAAGTGATTCTGGTGAATTTGGCTTCTTTACACGCCAAAAAACTATAACACCTTTGCCGGGCTCCCTGAAGCATATTGTGGTGATTAGTCTGAACTTCTCACCGCACAAGCATGAGTCGCTTCCTACATGTACGTTATATTTGTCAACTCTAAACTTTTCAATTTTTTCTGAGATATCAACCTCAGTGCCAGAAAGAGTTTTCCAAACACCTTCAATCATCTTCTTTTTCTTTCGACAAATTGTAGAACTTCTTAGCCACTTGATATCTCATGTAGTAATACGCAAAACAAACTGGCCACGCATATGTTGCAGGAGAAACTCCGATAAGAGCTATATCCAAAACAAACATCAATGCAAAAAAAACTAATGCAACTTGATAAAACAAAAGAAATCCATTCACTGTCATAACTCCTAGGGCGGAATGCCTAGAAGTAATTAGTAAGTTTTAAAAATTTCTAACAAATCGTCTGGGCTTTCGACAGCATGATGCTTACCGCACTTTGCAGCGATTTCCCAGTCATTTCCATAAGGAACAATATTATCGCCAAAAAACACGCAGTCATCAGGCTGCTCACTAATATTATTTAGCGCATACGTCTTATCCCAGCCAAGCCTTGTAATATCAATTGATATCTGTCCGCCTTTTCGAAAGGAAAGACCGTATCCTTTAAACTCTGTCTCAAGAAATTCGATGGCTTTATCTCGATCACCGGACTTTTTATCCCATTTTACGTAGTCTTCTCTTTGCTCAGAAGTGCAGTTTCGCCCAATCAAAGAGAAGTTAATTTGACTTCCTCGCCACTCAACAAAAGTACCAGTCTTATATTTAGTGTGATTCTTTGCAGCGTATTTAAGAAGAACTGAGATGATGTGATTTAGATCTGCTTGAGAATAATGATCTGTTAGATCAACCTTGTGGATCATTTCAGGCTCAAGCGCTCCAAACTCATCATCGGGATCAAGGCTAGTATTGTAAACTACAGTTCCATTACAACAGAAAACCTTATCAAACGCTTCTAGTAAAACATCTAGACCCATCTGCTCTTCCACTTTAGCATAGTTAGATCCTGTCACTAGATACATCTTATATTTAGAACAAAGCCTCCTCAGTTCCTGTTCAACGCTTTTTGTTAGTTTCTGCCTAGCAAGAGTTAAAGTTCCATCCATGTCAAAAATGAGCGCCTTAGTCAACGTCGGTATCCTCCACGATTGAGGCATCCACAGTGAGCATCAGGCCTGACACAGATGCAGCGTTCTCTAGGGCGCAGCGAGTCACCTTAACAGGATCAATAATTCCAGCTTCGATCATATCACCAAATGTGTCAGTTGAAGCATCGTATCCTTGCGAGCCGTCCATGTTAGTGATCTTTGCCATCACGATCACAGGTTCACCGCCGGCATTTCTTACAATTTGAGAAAGGGGTGCTTGGCAAGCCCTCTTAACGATATTTCTTCCGATAGATCTACCACTCACCCCCTTTGTAGTCTCGGATAGACTCGCCGCAGCGCGTACCAAAGCAACCCCTCCCCCAGGAACTATACCTTCTTCAATTGCTGCGCGTGTTGCGTTTAATGCATCGTCTACTCGGTCTTTCTTTTCTTTAACTTCGAGTTCAGTGGCGCCACCAACTCTAAGTACTGCAACGCCGCCATTCAGCTTTGCAATTCGGTCTCTTACAAAATCTCTCTCTTGATCTGAGATTGTGAAGTCATCTACTCTCCTTCGGAGCTCTTCTACTTTCTCAGATACTTCTTGAGTTCTTGTGTTGTCTCCTACGATAATTGTACTTGTTCTGCTGCAAACAATTTTCTTTGCTGTGCCAAGGTGATCGGTAGTCACATCAGAAAAATTGACTCCTGTGGCGTCAGAAACTATTGTCGCTCCAGTTAGAGTAGCTAAGTCGGACATGAGATCCAGCTTTCCTGCACCAAAGCCAGGAGCATTGATCGCACAAACCTCAAGCACACCTTTCATCTTATTGACAACTAGGCCTTGAAGAGCTTCGCCTTCAATTTCCTCACCGATAAACAAGATTGGGCGTTTTTCTTGAACCACTTTCTCAAGAACAGTCACAACATCCGATAGCGATGTAAGCTTTCTTGTTGTCAAGAAGACATACGGGTTCTTAAGCTCTGACGTCATCTTATCTGAATTGGTTGCAAAGTAAGGAGAAACATACCCTCTGTCTACTTGCATGCCTTCAACGACGTCTAGTGTGGTCGAAAATCCTTTGGCTTCTTCAACAGTTACTACTCCTTCTCGGCCAACTTTTTCAACTGCCTGAGCAATTAGAGCGCCAATATCAGAATCACCGTTTGCAGAAATGGTTGCAACCTGTGCGATCTTGTCTGTGGCTTCTACAGGATCTGCAAGATCCTTTAAATAACTTACTATTTCTTCAACGGCTTCATCGATTCCCGCTTTGATATCAGTAGAAGAGTATCCACTTGCAAGCATTTTCAGGCCTTCTGAATATATTGCTTGTGCCAGGGTTGTCGCAGTAGTTGTACCGTCACCGGCGACATCGTTGGTTCGAGATGCTACTTCCTTTACCATTTGAGCGCCTAAGTTAAGGAACCTTTCCTTAAGATTAATAGCTCGAGCAACTGACACACCATCCTTTGTCACAGTTGGTGGACGATCAGGGTGCTCGATAACTACATTCTTGCCCTTTGGTCCGAGCGTAACTTTAACAGCGTTGGCAAGAATATCTACGCCTTCCAGGAGGCGTTGGCGCGCATCGTCATTAAAGACGACCTTCTTGTTAGTTTCGTATTTCATTCTAGTCTCTTAAGATTCTTCTGGATGTAACTTCTAGCAAGTTTGTTGGGACTTCGACAACTCTTCGATTTTGAGTAACTACATTAAAGGCGACAAACAAGTCGCCTTCCTTTAAAACAACTTCTTCTTTTTCAATGACTTTTTTCTGCCTAAGAGCATTTATAACATCATCATTTAAATACTTCATCACATACTTCTTTCAAATATTCTGTTGGGTATAATCCAAATTTTATTGTAGTTTACGTTATATCTTGTAGCTAAAAGCTTTGCATACAACTCATGCGTCTCATCAGACATTTTATTTTCAGCATCTATAGTTCCCATTTTAAGGACTTTATTACCGTCCTCAACTAAGATCCTATATGAAAGTATGCTGCCTGTATAAATTTCTTGCATTGGTATAACATTCACTATTATTCTATGAAAAAAAGCACAAATAGTAAATGCTAATTTTGAACTTTTGGAACCCAGTGTGTCGTGCGACCGTCAGCAGTTTTTTCTCTTACGACAGGATTTCCGTTAGGATCAAACTTTTTACCGTAGACCAAAAATCTATCAGTGGCAGTGCCGACATCACCGTAAAAATCGGCATAAGATTTAATAGTTGCACCACCAGACTCAAAGGAATTCACCAGCACTGATCTGGTAGTCTTATTCAAAAGCACTATCTCATCTGAAGTTAGATCGCTGACGACTCTGTTTGGGCTGATCTTTGCAAGATAAAGAGCTTCAGCCTTGACGTAATTTCCAACCCCAGACAGGACGGATTGATCCATTATTGCTTCAGCGATAGTTTTATTGTGCTTTTTTGCCAGGCGCTCGGCGAACAACCTGTTCGGGCACTCCTCAGCTAATAGATCTGGACCTAACGAGTTAAGCTTCTCAACGAGAGGATCTTTGCCTTGAACGATCTTTAGAGTTCCAAAATTACGCTGGTCGTTAAAATATAAATCGCCTTCATTCAAACAAAGCTTTACTCTGCTGTGCTTTTTCTGCTCAGCAGACCAAGATCCAGTCATACCTAGAGTATTCCAGATGCTCCACTGATTATCGAGCAGGAAAAAGATGAACTTTCCGTGGACTCCGGCACCTTGGATCTTTATGGGAAAGTCGTCTTCAAACTTCTCAATATTCTCTATCGGTTTTTTCGTATACCTGCCTGTGAGTATTTCTATTGACTTTATTGTCTTGTTAGAAACTTGCTCAGCAAGCTGCAATGCCATTCTTCTACATTCTGGTCCTTCAGGCAAAGCTTTCTCCTTCTAAGATATCCTCGAAAGTCTTGATAAACTTATTCCAGGGTTTTTCTTTTAAAACAGAACCAAACTCCCAACCTTCAAACGCTTCTTTAATAACTTGAGTGTTGAGGTCAGGTTCAACGACTTGAATACCGTCGATTTCGGTTTGAGTAAGTGCATCAATTCTAATTAAGCTTAAGTTTCTCAAAAACTGTGCTTCCCACTCAGGATCCTCAAGCTTTTTCTCAAAGAGTTCAGGATCTCTCACAATCTTTTCCGCAGTCTTATCGCCATGTCGAGGAATGCCAGGCACATTGTCTGTAGCATCGCCACGAATAGCCTTCCACTCTAAGTAGTCATAGTCAGGAGGTGTAACAAAATCTTTTTTAATTGGATGATAAAGCTTGATCTGTGGGTTCTCATCTGTTAGCAGCTGAATGAAATCAGAATCACCTGAGGCGATCACGACGTCATCTTCCTTGTGCAACCTTGCGTAGTGAGCAATGATGTCGTCTGCTTCAAAATCGGGATGGCGGACAATAGTAAAAGGAAACGCCTGATAGAGCAACTCTACGCACTCATCTTTTTGCCTGAAAAAGTCCTGCATGGTTTCCCACTTTGGATCAGACTCATCGATCTTTCGATTTGCTTTATAGTCGCCGTCTAGCTGGATTCTTTTCTTTGGGCTACCTTCGAGCACAAAATACACCTTGTCAGGCGACATCTTTTCAATCAGCGGTCGGAGAGACCTGAAGAACATGTACGTGATTGAATGTGCACCGCGGTTGTAGCCCGCTCGTGCACGGTGAATGAGATTATGACCATCGAGAATGAGTACTTTCATCCTACCTCCTGTGGTAATATTATACTCACAAAAGGCGCAAATTACATTTTAGTTTTGAGGTGCGGAAACAGGCTTCTCTAGGCGAACAACACCCTTAAGATTTCTCACTTTTTTCAAGAGCTCCTCAACAAAAGCTGCGTCTCCACCAGAACCCTCAACAGGCAAGTAAGATATCTCAACTGGTACCTTTGATCGATTACCGACCTTCTTAATAGCATCTCTCTGATACACAGTCGATACCCCTTCCATCACACGAATGCGAGTAAGGAGGTTGTTTAGAAGATAGGAGTTATCATAGACCAGAATATAAGTTTTAGACGGTGGATTAATAACAGTTCTACGAGAAGCCTGCTCATTAATCTCATGTCTTACAATGTTTCTAACTAGGTCTTTCATTTGGACGCTCCGATATTAAATATTCTGCTACTGGGTATTTTTTATCTCTACGCCCGAATCACCTAAAGAAATTGTGAACTTACCGGCATCTTCACCTGCCGTAATAATAGCATTGGCGAGGGCGCCTTCTACGTGTTTTTGAGTCCACCTTCTAATCGCTCTAGCACCAACTGTTGGGTCGTATGTCTCTTTGGCAACCTTGTCGTACATCTGAGGATCAAACTCAACATCGATACCTTTCTTCTTAAGGCGGCGGGCGATGTCATCAAGAACGTTCTTCGCGATTCCTGACAGGTTGTTTTCTGCCAGAGGATTAAAAACAGCAATGTCATCAATTCTGTTTAGAAGCTCAGGTCGGTATTTGGACTTGAGAAGATCCATAACTTTTTCACGTGTCTCTTCTGTGATATCACCGTCTCTCTCAAGAGCCTCGAGAAGCATGTGAGAACCGATATTTGATGTCATAATCACGACAGTGTTCTTAAAATCAATTAGACGACCTTGACCGTCGGTAAGACGGCCGTCATCCAAGAGTTGGAGTAGAACATCAAAGACTTCTGTGTGTGCTTTCTCAATCTCATCTAGAAGAACAATCGAGTAAGGTCTGCGTCGAACTGCTTCTGTGAGCTGACCACCTTGCTCATAACCGACATATCCTGGAGGAGCACCGACCATTCGAGAAACTGTATGCTTATCACCGTACTCAGACATATCAACTCGAACCACGTGATCGTAGTCATCAAACATAATCTTTGCCAAGCATTTTGCCAACCACGTCTTACCTACACCTGACGGGCCTAAGAATAAGAATGATCCGATTGGCTTGGTCTCATCCGATAGGCCGGCTCGAGATCTAACGATCGCATCAGCAACAGCCTTGACTGCTCTTTCCTGTCCTAGCACTGTGCCATTCAGATGACCTTCAAGGCCAGCAAGCTTCTCTTTCTCAGACATGCTCAAATCTGCTGCAGGAATACCAGTCCAAGCGGCGACAACTTCAGCGATCTCCATCGGAGTGATCTCATCTTTCATCATCTGAGAGTTTTGCCTTGCTGATTTCACGGCAAACTCAGCAGTAGACAATGCTGAAGTTGCTAGCACCTTGTCGACTGTTGTCAATCTCTGTAGGCCCACAGCATCTCCGACAGCTTGTGCATCTTGGATCTTGGCTTCGATATCAATCAGCTTAGATTTCGCATCCTTGAATTTATCCATTGCAGCCTTTTCAGCATCGAACTGTCCTTGCAAGGCGTTTCTTTTTTCTCTGGCTCCCGCAAGCTCTTTTCTCATCTCAGATAATTGCTGATCTACACCTACTTCTTTCTCTAAGCTTTCGATCTCAACCTCTAAGATCATTACTTTTTGATTTAGAGATTCCAGCTCAGGCGGTGCTGATGTATTGTCTGCACGAACTTTTGCTGTCGCTTCATCGACAAGGTCAATCGCTTTGTCAGGCAAGTTTCTGGATGGAACGTACCTCTCGCTTAGTTCTACAGCAGAGATTAGAGCTGCGTCTCTGATTTGTAAGCCGTGATACGCCTCATAAGAATCTCTAAGTCCTCTGAGAACTGCCATTGTTTGACGTGTTGTGGGAGGCTCAACATAGACTGTCTGGAATCGGCGTTCGAGAGCTGTGTCTTTCTCAATGGAGTTTCTAAACTCATCTTCTGTTGTTGCTCCTAACACTCTAACACCGCCTCGATCCAAGTAGGGTCTAAGCACGGAAGCGATCGAAGAGCTTGAGTTATCAGAGGGGCAGATCATGTGAATTTCATCTATAAACAAGATGATGGGAATCGCAGCTTCCTCAACTTGATCTAAGATAGAAGCCATCTTCTCTTCCAGATCACCTCGATGAGATGCTCCTGACAGGAGTGATGACACGTCCAGTTGCAGTAACTTAGCCCCTTCAAGATGGGAAGGAACGTCACCACGATGAATCCTGTGCGCTAAGAGGTGAGCGATGGCTGTCTTACCAACACCAGGCTTGCCGATGATGACAGGATTGTTCTTCGTTCGGCGGCATAAGATTCGAATAACACTTCTAATCTCATCTTCGCGCCCGATGACAGGCGGGATCTTGCCCAAAGCAACTTCAGAGACCAGCTCTCTACCTGACTGAAAGAGAAGCTTTAAAGATCTTCCTTCTCGGCGATTCTCAACTTTCTTGCCTTGGCGCTGGATCTCTATCTCTTTCTCAACTGCTTCCTTCGTGACACCGGCTTCAAGCAAGTACCTGTGAGCAGGCTGAGAATCTGCGGGCTCAGAGAACATCTGGAGAAACAAGATGGAGGAGCTAGCGAACGCATCGCCCTTCGCCTTCGCTTCGAGTTGAGCTCGATCGAGAACACGAAGCAAGCGGGGAGAAACTGTGAGAGTGTCCTCATGCGCATTTTGGCTAGGCATCTTCTTCATCTTTGTCAGATGTTCATTAAGTTTTCTTCTTAGGTCTTCCCGATCGATTGATAGCTTTGCGAGAATAGACCTGACTGGACTGTCTTCCTGCTGGAGCATGCAGACTAGCAGGTGCTCCGGATAGGGCTGTGGATGATCTAATTTTTTCGATAACTTCGAAGCAGCTTGCAAAGCTGATGCGGCAAGATCAGTAAAATCTTCAATGAGCATGTAAATCTCCGATTACATGACTACGTATGGTACGAATTAAAATTTTACTCGAGCGCGAGTGCCATCTTCCAAGACGAACACGTTATCTTCTTCGATCACTTCAGGTTGATCGACGGAAACGTCTCGAGTGACAACTCGATCGAGGGAGCCGCCGAACAGGTTCTGTTTCAGTTCCTTCGAGCGAGAGTCAACTTGATCACACATGTTCGTGATGTTTCGTGTCACGTTGTCCACCAGAAGTGTTTTCACTTCTTCGAGATCCTCGTAGACGTCACCTTTCAGGCGCCTCAGATCGATCGGATCAGAGGCTTCCTTGTGGCACACAAGATAAGTCACTTCCTCGCCTTGCAAAGTCTTTCTCACGACTTCTTCGGCAACGAGAACAGGAACGATCTTGAGTTTATCGACCATCACCACGTAAAGGGCTTGGCCGACCTCGTATCTTCTACCTTCCACGAAGCGCCTCGTTCAGCTCATCAGTGCACACCAGGACGTTGTCCTGGCGACCTTGAGTCTGCTGATACACGGAAAGATCAAGGCGGGAGAGCTCCTCCAAGAGCTTGGTCTCCTCGCGATGACCTCCGTAGGTTTCGTAGATTTTTAGCAGTCTTTTTACAGTAGTTGGGTGTAGACGCATTTGGCGACTCCTTACCCAATACTATAATCAGTAAAGAATCAGATGTTTACTCAGCAGGAACAAGCTTAAAGGTCTTGTCACCCATCTTCATGTGAAGCTCGCCGTCCATCTCATAGAGAGTTCCCTCTTCCATGTCGCCGTGCATGCCTTCTTCCATGTCGTAGTCGCCCTCTTCCATCATCTCTTCTTCTTCCATTGTCCCGCAGCTAGATTCTTCCATGTCCTCTTCTTCGAGAACATCACCTGGCTGCTCTTCTTCTTCAGGAAGCGGTGAGGACATGTGGGTGTCTGCACCCTCGTCCATGTCTTCTTCTTCTTCCATCAGACGAACGGAACCACCTGTGAACTCATCCAGGTCCAAAGCACCTTCTGCGATCATCTTGCGAATGGTGCGACGAACTGCCTGGCGAACCTCGGACTCGTTCTGGTCTGCTTGGCGAGCTTGAGCGGACTCATTGAGTGCCTCTGCTTGCTCACGGACGATCTCGTGACGAACTTCGGAGGAAGCCAATCCAGCGAGAGCTGCTAATCTGTTTGCGCTAAAATCCATCTTAAAATCTCCTTGTGTACACAAAAGATGTGTTGTCAAACGTTATTAAGTATGACACAGCAAATGATTTATACCACGCTGTGCAGATCGAACGAGTACTTTCCTGGGTCGGTGAGCCAGTACTGCTTCCTCTTCAAGAGGCGGTCCAGCTTTCGACGTAAGATCCCGTGCTCCTGTTCGATCCGTTTGTTAAGTTTATCAAGTTGAGCCGGGGCAGTGGTGGTCTTGGCCCTGGTTGTGACTTCTTCCGTGATCGTGTCGAACTTGTCTCGGGCGGCTTGTGTGAGACTGTCGATCTTTTGAATCTCGAGCTCGTTCTTGTTGATCACCCCGCCCCAGAGAACCGTGCACTTCTTCATGCCTTCATGTTTCTTCATGGCAACCTTTCCGCGGGACCCCGGGGAAAGGGGCCTGAAGTCATCAACTGTCAATCCCTCGAAAAGCAGAACAGTGAACTTATCAAAACTGGGAGAAGCAATAAAGTACAAATAGTCGAGAGATTCCTTTTGCAAAAGAGTCTCATAATCCGACTGAAAGCTGATTGCTCCTGACTTGTTTACTGTTGTCAGCTTGCACTCGATCTCCTTGTCAATGTCACCAATATAAACATCGGGCATTCCAGGAGCACCGTCTGAAACGACATTAACGTACTTCTCTTGCAATGTCCTCGCAAGAAACTCCTCTTGAGCCATCGACATGAAGATGTTTCTTCTGCCTAAGTTAGACTCAAGATCCATACCAAACTTATCAAAGCTTCCCTTTAAGTCTCCGTAAAAATTGACCATAGAGGTAAGCGTCTTTTTAATGTCGTCTCTGGTGATGTACAAGGTTTACTCCAAGTTAGTTTTTACGTTCTGGGTAATTTGCTGGCCTGCTGCGATGGCCTCTGCCATGGGTTGCAAACCTAGGGAAACTCGAACTTCATCGTAAAGCTCTGGGCGAAGATTGGACTTAAGAACAGCCATGTCTGCGTACTGGTGCATGTCCCACTCAAAAACAGGGAGTTCTTCACCATCGGCACCCGGTTCAACTTCTCCCGTATCTTGGGATTCAAAGATGTAAAGAAGGGATGGCATCGTCTCATCTTTGGGAACTTGAATAAAAGGAAAGTTGCTGGCAACTCCTTCTGCAGATTCCTCATACATGATCTCTGGCACCCAGTTATTTCTCTTGTTAGACATTTTAGATCTCCTCATAAAGTTAAATGTCAATTATGAAAACATTATACGCACAAATTTAAGAATGGTTAACATCCACCAAACGAAACTACATCGGGGCCAACAAGAGTAAACCAGATACTCTCCTTAGACTCATGGGGTAGTCCATCGGGAAGACCAGTGATGAAACTCTCTTTATCTCTGCTTCCCATCCACTTACGCATGTCTTCACCTCTAACGTTAGCAGTTTCGCTCATATTGACTGGTCTTCTAAAGACGTTGGTGTCGACAAAGCTATCGGGCAAAGCCTTGGATAAGGATTTTTCATTGTAGCGTTCGATGTCTTTAGGATCCGAGTAGATATTAAACACATCCGAGGAATTGCATTCTGCAGCATTCTCCAGCATCTCGTAAACCTTTCTAACTGGAGCGTAGCCTGAAGGTAACAGTTCTAGGTTATCTTTGGCATTTTCCGGTAAAATATGAACCAAGTGATCATTCCAGACCTTTTCCATCTGAACGCCGGAAACGGGTACTTGTTTCGACCTCTTTCGATCTGTAAGAGAAACTATCACGTGAACAACATCATTTTCCTTGCAAGCGATCTCTACCATTCGGTGATGACCCTTGTGATAAGGCTTAAATGCGCCTGCTACGATTCCAACTCTCATTACTTGCTCCAATCTTTGTTTAACCCTAAAACTTGATTTAGCGGTGCGAAAATTCCTGTAAGCTTGTATGACTCGCCGTTAAACTTAAAAACTATGCCTTCCTGAGATGACGTGATTTGTGAGCTTTTAGTTAATTGATCTGCGCACTTTTGCAAGATCTTAACATCCCGATCTGTGCCTCGATTAGTTGCCACAAGAAGAGCTTTCTCGTATTCTCTTTGCAACCTCTTGACTTCCGAATTATGATCGGAAACCAGATTTGATGCAGTATTATCCAGTGCATGAAAAGCAACTTTGCGAACCACCCTAACGATAGGTGACAAATAATCTTCTCTGATTTCTTTTCTGCGTTTCATGATATCGCGCAGCGTTGCCTTGAGAGCAGTATTCATGCCTTTCGTAATAGAGGGTGCTGCAAGAGCTCCTTCCTCATCAAACATTCTTTCCATTACAAGTTGTGTGTAATCATTGCCCAGATTAAGATGAGCCAAAAGATCTTCATCGATCTTTTTTGCAACAAAATCCTTGAGGGATGCATTGTGATGCAGACCAGAAGATACACAAGCCTCATCCAAAACAGTCACCGCTGATGTGAACTGTGCATACGACAATTTATTCACATTCGCGCTAAAAGAAGTTCCGATCTTCCAGGTCAAACCTTGGACATCAACAGCTCTTGGAAGTGAGTCTGTCAAGACTTTAAATGCCTGCTCATGCGCTTTTGTTGAGATAGCATGCCCAGTCACAGAATCTCGAGAACCAGTACCATCCCAGTGAAAGATTAGTGCACAAGTGTCATATTTGATCACATTAGGATTCGCAGTGTGAATGATCTCTGCAGAATACCAGGTATTGTCGCCAAAGACTCGATCAATTTTATCAGCGGGCCATCTGGAAAACAGCTCAGTAGCCACGAGCGCAGCATCACGAAAAGCGATGTGAACTGGACCTCTTCCTGCAAAACGATCATCAATATCTTTGGCGGAAACCTTACCGTCTTTGATATCAGACAAGTTGCGAGCAAACCAAGGTGTTCCGCTTGAATCAACATGGAGAAAGATATTTTGTCCGTCAAACTTCTCGCAAGCAGAATCAATCTCACCGTTTGCAATTCGAGCAAACATTGCTTTTAGATCCCTAAACCTCAAGTCGAGGTTATCATAAGGATGCATCAGATGACCGTGAACTGCGCCCATGTTGTATCTCCTTTGGTGCTATTATACACTAGGAGATTTGATTTACACAAAAACTATTCTTCTGAGATTATTACTTTTTGCTTTTCTTCTTGGGCAGCTTTTTCTTTTTCTAATCTGTCACGAGTTTTTCTAGCACGCTTAAGGCTGGCTCTGAGGTGTCTCACAGCTTGAGAAAGAACATATCTTTCGCGCTCTCTCATTCCACGGCGATCTCGAATTGAGACAAGCTCCTCGAGGTCTTTCTCGACTTCTTCGATATATTCTTCCGACGCGAACTCTACTTTGTTTCCTTCGCGTGTTTTTCTAAGTTTTGTCTCGACAAGTGATTTCGCCTCTTGACGAATGATCTCTCTTAGATTATCAATCGAATCAGACATTGTACCTCTCGCTATGCTTCTTCTACTTTCTCTAACGTTCCGTTATCAAGTGCTATCTTAAATGACTCGTAAATATAATTCTTAATATCAGCTAACTGTACTTCGCTTTCTTGCTTGTTGTACCGCTCGCAAACTCTATTAATAAATTGCTGCGTATGTTCGACCTCTAAAGTTCCGCCATTCGGCAGATAAATTGTAGTCTTTTCCAAGTTTACCTCTCTTACTGTGCCACTTTAATCGGTGGCGCGATTTCTTCGGGGGAAGATGATGGCTTAGCTTTTTGCTGTGGCTCTGCTTTCTTTTCTTTGCTAGCAACAGCCTTTGCAGTCTTATCAGATGCCTGCATCACAATCTCTTCATCGGGAGATTCTGCATCGGCTGCAGGAACTCCGTCAACGATCACGTCAGAAAGACCTTCCAAAAACTCAGAAAGTGCCAAGCGTTCAACGGGTGAAAGCTTGTTAAAATAATCATCAAGATTATCTCTCACATCTCTGTCTTTTAAAGATCTTCCGCTTCTAATCTGGTTGATAGAGTAAAGAATGTTCTTCAAGTCGACATCGTCTGGCGTCTTGGGCTTTTCAGGTGCACGATCGGCAGCAGAAGGTCTTTGCATGGGATCTTTTTCTGCATCCTCTTCGGGCTTTGCTGCAGCTTTGGGTTTTTCATCAGCGGGTTCTTCCTCTACTTCTTCCTCTTCTTCTTGCTCTTGCATCTTCTTGTAGAGTTCTAGTTGTCGCTGACGCTCTTCTTCTGCAACAACGTCTTGTGCGCTCTGAACGCTTGTTTCAACTATTCTTTCCAAGAAAGATCGGAGCTCAGCCCCTGTCTTCAATACTTGTTTCATTTCTTTCTCCACACAGTGCGATTTTGAGGGCGCTCTCTATAAAGCTTGTTATAAGTTTGCTGTGGTGTATCTTTTCCTGTCCCGACGATTTCCTGCTTTCTCTTCTTGATTTCTTCTTGGCGGCGAATTTGATCATCAATGAATTTGTCAAATTGAGTTTTTTGAGTCTTGGGAGGCTCAGGAGTTTTGTTGTCTTTAGTCATTTTTCTTATTCCTTTTTTGGGCCTTTGTTATCAAGATAGACACATCATAATTATCTTCTGAAAAAGTGTTTGCCTTGCAAGACCACTGTCCACCCTTAACATTTTTTTCTAGAACAGTGTTTTCACCTGCCATAATGCTTAATACATCAGGTTTTTCATCAGAGAATATCCCGGCTATGTCTTGTGAGAAGCATGATCCTTCTATGCTAATCACTTCTGACGTCTCTTCAAGAGACTTCACATAGATTTTAGATCCCGCTAGCTCAACAACAAGATTGCCATTATCATCAGCAACGGGATCGGCCAGTTGCTCAGGCCCTATTTTTCCCTGCAAGCTCTTTGAGATAAAGAGTCTATCTTCGTTTAGCATTTCCACAAGATCACCTAGCTGTATCTCTAAAAATTAGGTCTGCGAGGCGCGCCAAATGGTGATCGACTTCTGTGATAGAATTAAGATCTCGAGTGTAGATCTCAACGTGAATCTCATTCTCATCGATAGTCATTCTAGCATGATGCTGCATTTGATCTTGCTCCTCCATAAACTCTATCAAGAAAGCTTTTCTATGTTCAGGAGTCATAAAACTATACGTTTTCATCAAACGACGTGGCGATTCAACAATTTCCCAATCTACTCGACCGGGAATTGCGTGTACTGGCAATGTCTGTGGCATTGTTGTCATACCCTGTAAAAAATCAGGGACCTTCCTCTCAGGCGCAGAAGACCTTAAATTATCGCTAATCTCTTTGAGAAGAGAACGTTTCAAGGTTAACCCTCCTGAGGCTCTTGATATTTAGGTACTACAAAATCCTTGCCAAGCTGCTTTGCAACTTCTTTTCTGTTCGCGTCGCCACCTAGGATCCTGACTAGTTCATCGTAGCCTTCCTTGTCTCCGCGATCAGAAAGACCTTTTACAGCTAGTTCTAAAGCAGCCTTGCCATTATCTTTATTGAAATGGAATTTCCTCATACTCTTTTCAGCACCTGGAAAATTGTCTCTAACTGCAAGGTAATAATGAACGAGCGACGTGTAATCATCAAGCAGGTTTCCGCCTTCTTTCGCACCTTCTTCGCTTTGCCGCAAATAATTTAAAACGTCTGCTGCAGCATCAGGATCAAGCTCAGGCATCTTACCAGCCTTCTTTACTTCTTTCTTAAATTCTGCAGACCACGGGAGAGAGGCAAGCAAGAATTTTTGAATCGGCTTTGCGTCTTCTGGTGCGTCTTGAGTTATTGATATCAGTTCTTCTTGGAATTTATCTGGGCCCATTGCCAAGCCTGCCAAGAATTTCATAAATCCTGCATCTCGAATATTTCTAAACGCGCTATTGGAGATTGATTTTCCTACATCAAGCATGATCGGCGCGTATTTGCCTCTAAGTGCCTCAGGCATATCTTTGTAAGTCATAGTCGGCAGAGATTCAAGCTCTTGCCCGAGGTCCGACTTTATAAACTCTTCTTCAACATCGATTACTTGATCTGGAGTAAGAAGAGTATCAAGCATGCGATCATCTTCAAGAGCGTCAATCTTAGCAACTAACTCTTTATCATCTGAAAACATCTTTTTAGCGATCTTAACTTTTTCTTCATCTGACTTGGTAGTTAACTCAACTGCAACTCGGGACTGCTCAGCACTGTGCTTAGCTTGAGCTTCTCTTTCCTTGCGCTGCTTTTCTCTTTGTGCCTTTGAAACTCTAGGTTGATCTCCAAGCATAGCAGCAAGATCAGCTTCAGGTTCCTCTTCTTCTTCCTCGTCCTCGACTTGACCAGTGTATGCGGTCACTTTATCTTTGGGAGGGACAACAGCGTAAATTTTTCTACCGGGAGGCTGAGGTGCTTGTTTTTGTACAGGCTCGTCAACTTCCTCTTCTTCCTCTTCGTCCTCTTCTTCACCTCTCATCTTGATTTTCTCAAGATCTGGGTCTTCATATCCCACGCCTTTTGCAGCGTCGATATCAACCGTATAAGGCATCATCTGCTCAACTATGGCTTCAAGAAGAGGCAAGATATTTGTCTGCTCAGAAACGATATCTTGCGGATTCATCTCGGCACGCTCTTTCGCTATTCTAAGAGCTTTATCTACTAGTTTTCTAATTGCTTTAAAAACAGCGGGAATTAGATCATCAGGAACGTCAGCAAGTAGCTTCTCTGATGCTACCATTAGCTCATCGTGATCTGTGGGTTCATAATTCACATCCTGGACGGGCGGACCCAAGTCTTCCTGACCTACAACAGGATCTGCTTCAATTGGGAGGTGCGCAGTAGCATCTCCATCAATGACTGGTGCGCTTACATCTTGCTCGAGCAAACTCTTAACAAGCTCTCGAACGGCTCTTTCTGTTACCTTAATAGACATTTAAATCTCCGGAGACAATCCAGTTATAAATATCGTTTCTGGCAGAAATAATAGCTACTTAACTTGATTAAGTGACCAAGCTGCTGCCATTGTTATCGCAACCCCTGAAACGACGCCTATAGTTAACCACATTCCTGTTCGAGGCTGCTTTAATCTTTTAATCTCTTCTGTCAGAAAGTCAATCTGTTCTTGTCTTATCTTTAATCTTTTATCAGATAGTTCTTTTTGCACTTCGATTTGAGCTTTTAGCTTATCTTTTTCTGCAGTGCACCATGCATCTGATTTTTCCTGCTGTTCTTTTAGCCTAAGTTTGCATTTTTCTTCAGCAGAAGTCAAGTTAACTATAACGCTTGGAACTGCATCAGACCTAATCAAGACTCCGTCGCATGCGGCAACTTCATCTTTTTTTATCGGAGTGATCTGAGCACACTCAGCCTGTGCAATACCAGGTGAGAGCAAAGATACCAAACAGATAAAAGAAATTAATCGTTGCACGGCAATCCTGCAAGAGCCATAACACTTACAAGTCCTGGTAGTGCGTCACGAACATAGATCCCTGAGAACAGTGTATTTGTTCTTCCGCCAACATATGCAGTAGCAGCTTCCAAGTGCCCACTAATATCAACATCATTAGCGTGATCTTCGGTGATCACCTGCAAAAGAACACCTGTCTCAGCATGGCCTGTTGGTTTTGGGCATGGAGAGTTATTAATGCAACTCTGATAAAGTTCGACACCAAGATTTGTACTTGGCTGGACGATTGCAGACCCCAGAACAATCCTGCCGGTTGCACTAAGGAACCTCTCAAGATCCTTGCCGTCAAAAGCTTGGATTGGAGATTGCTCGCACGCAAGGCGCAAAAGCTGCCAGAACATCTTAGCAAACGCCTTGTTCGCTGCCGGATACAAACCGAGGACACCAACTTTACCTCTGAAAGAGTTCAGCTGACGTTCGTTGTCAAGTACGATGTGAGGATTATCTGTGACATCTGATTCCAAAGACTTAGCATTGCTCTTGATCGTTGCGTTTAGCTTCTCTTGAGATGTAGGTGATGTGACAACATAAACAACCTTGCCAGATGCTTCATTAATCTCAAGGAATCTCTTAAAAACAGGATCCAAGATTGCTGCAGAAGAACCAGTTCCACCTCCGCCGCCGGCGCAAACGAAAAGCCAGTCGACCTTGCCAAGCCTGGTGCGCAGAGCATCTTCAACCAATGCACTGTTTTCATTGAGAACCTTGCGACCAAGTTCAATATTCTTTGCAACACCATCTGCACCCGGAAGTGCCAGCAGATGATCCTTATCGATTCCTGATTGGAAATCCTTATCCGTAGTGTTGATCAAAAGTGTCTTTGTAAAACCCAAGTCTAGGAACGCTTTGGCAATCTTACAGCCGCCGCCGCCAACTCCTACAAAAGCACAATTAATTGCAGACTCAGCTTCATTTTCAGGAAGAAGATTTGCAGACTCCTCCTGGTCTTCGTAATGGTCAACAAAATCAAATTCACTCATTGGTATACTCCGTCCAATTTACTTTTCTATTATAACTCTTACTCGTCTAAAGATAAACCCGTTGCTTCAGCTAGTTTTTTAGCTAATTCTTCTGGGCTGAGATTTGTGTCTTTAACAATCTTTTCTATTTCTTTCTTTGTTTTTCGATCAAGCTTTTTGTTTTCTTCTGCGTACTTTTCATCAATCTCTTTTAGAATCTTTTTTAGATTCTCATCGATCTCAGCGTTTTGCTTAGCTAACTCTTGATGCGCATCTTCAATAGCTTCAAGTTCTTTATCACGAGCTTTCTTTTGCTCGCTTAAGATCTCCCAAGGATCAACATCTTTGCCTCTAAGTAAAAATAAAAGACCGAGGCCGATCATAAAAGCGCCGAAGATTAAAACAGTAGCTTTTGAAGAAACCCAAAGCTTCTTTATTGATTTAAGCAGAGAAGTCATTTGCCTTTCCACTTCAAAAACGCATCAATAGCAGCCTGGCCGCCGATATAAACAACTGACAGGAATGTCCATTGCTCCCCTGTAAGAAGCTCTCCATAAAGAAAACCACACGAGCAAAGCCATACTAAAAACTTTCTTGATATAAACTTGGAAACGTGCTTGTCAACAAATGCTGGCATCATTCTTCCTCCTCATCTTCGTCATAAACAAAACCGAGAAATTTCACATCATCATTGTTTTTGCCTTCAGGAGAATTTTGAAAATCCAACATTCTTAAGACTGTGCTATTAGTTTTACTTATTGATGAAATGAACTCCACGTGCTTGTCTAGTCGATTATTAATTATCTCGATAGTACCAAGAATTGATACAACTGTCTGTTCAAGAGTATCAACTTTTTGCTGCAGCTCTTCAATTTTTAGCTTTTGTGTGCTGTTTTTTCTCCAAAACATTTAGATATCATCCGGATCGAGTGATTGGTCCTCGATAGCATCGAATATTGACTCAGCGTCTGTCTCTGAAAGTCTTTCGATGTGACGCTCACGTTTCTTTCTAGCTATGGTGTCTAGCACTCTGTGCGCAAAACCATCTCCCCTAACGACTCTTTGGGCGAAGTCTTCAAAAACTTCCTGCATCGACAGTTTCTTTTTGATAAGTTCAATTCTGAACGCTGCGTGAGTCTCAGTTAGAAGCTTGACGTGTATAGATTTTCTATGATCGAAATCTTTATATTTGCTCAATCAGGCCGCCGATCCTCCACCGGGTCCTGCACCTTTTGCGGGCGGGGGTGGAACATCTGTGTCAAGAACTCTCTCAACTGCATCTTCAGGTAATTCAAGTCTATGCTCAGTGTAGAGAAGTTCTTTCATTTCATCTGCAGTCGCATCATCATAATTTTCTCTAACGTAGTTTTCAGCACGCACAAGAATTACGGTCACGATATCTAAGATTCTATCTGGCATCGAAGCTAATCTAGCAACTCTCTCTGTGAACATTTGAACATCCAGAGAGGGCTTAGCTTCAGGAAGATCTTCTTCTGCGGCTTCTTCTGGTGCTTCTTCGGCTTCAGGCTCATCCTCCTGGTCCAGGACTTGATCAGGTTCTGGTTCTGCCTCAGGCTCACCGAGCTGCTCGAGCAAATAAGAAAGAGATTGTGGAAAACTATTTTCGCTCAGATCGCCTTGATCTGCACTATCAGCCGCAACAGTATCGTATTTGATCAAGAGAGCGTCGATTTGAGCATCAAGAGAATCGGGCATATCTTTCTCATCATTCTCATCTTGCTCATTGATTGTCTGTGCCATCTCAAGAATAATCTTTCTAATTGTTTCTTCCATCATTAGTCTCCTTACTTGAGAGCCTGTGCAGCTTTTTCAGCACGTTCAAATCGGCTTTCAATAACATTCCAATTCAATTCTCTCATCATGTTCTGCGTGTATTCAGAAACATCCTTGAGATAATCTTTGTAATAAGCGTGCTGCCAAACATCCATCACGACGACAGGAATCACACCGACTGGAACATTCAAACTATGAAGGTCTACGACATAGTTCATATATGTTTGGGTGAATATGTTGTAACCTGTCACGACCCAACCACATCGAGATGCTGAAGCGCAGGCGAGGAAATCTCTTTGCCAATCATCAAAAGACCCGAAGTCTCTCTCAAGTCGCATGTAAACAAGCGTGTTCATTGTAATCTCACTTTGAAGATCACCAATGTTAGCAAAGTAAAGCTCGTGCAAGTAAACAGCGTTCAAGTTATAAACTTCGTCAATCTTTAGTGATCTGAAAAGCGAGTGATTTCCGCTTGCGTTTGTACGAGAAACCGCATCGAGCTCGGCGCTAATTCTATTGAAATCTTTAACATATTGCTCATAAAGCTCGTAATGATTCTTTTTATTTGCCTGCGAAAGAGCCTCTGTTGGAATCGAATAAGTCTTGGTTTGAGCAACTAGTGCCTCATTTAAAGACTCATTTTCTTCAGTAGATTCAATCTCAAGCGTGTTTTTAATAAGTTCGGCGACTTCATTCTTTTTCATATCACTACTCTACCTTATAATTCTTCTTAAATTCTTTTTCGCTAACGTGAAATATTTGTCCTGTTGGCGTCTTCAAAGATACACCTTTTTCAACCGCGTTGTCTGCCTCAGAAACATCGTCAGCATTTACTGCGCTGACCGTGTACACCAAACCGGACTTCTTATCACATACTTTTAATCCTGGGGACACTGAATTTAGATCGATGGTTAGTGGCATTTTATTAGCTTTGCATTCATCTTCGTGTGCTAGCTTAGCTCGCTCTTCTTCAACGATCTGGAAAAGTCTTTCTTTGGTAAGCAGATTATTCACATTAACGCTCCAATCCGGATATAAATATTCAGCAAAACCAGCATTTACATTACGAAGCACTGTACTGTCTTACCTTAACTCCTGCTTCTCGAAGAATGCCTAGTCCTCGAGAGTCTCTATACTCTTGATCGTATATCACTTCGTCAATGTTCGAGTTAACAATCATTTTGGCACAATGTGAACAAGGACTTAGCGTAATGTACATCTTTTTTACTTTTGGGTTGTTAAAATCTAGTTTAATAAGTGCATTCTGCTCTGCGTGTATAAATCCAGATTCACCAGGTTGATCTGATTCAGCTCTGTTTGGGCCGCCTTTATAGTTACCGTTATATCCCAAGGAAAGCAACTGCGTGTTATCCTCAGTAACGATAATGGTACCTACTTTATGCCTAGGGTCATAAGAGCGTTCAGCTACATTGTGAGTAACTTTCATCCACACATTATCCCATTCAGGACGCCCATCTTCCTGATAGCCCGGACACGCTGGCTTACTATCGCACCCGCAGTCATAGCAATTTGGATCATCAGGAAACTTTGGCATCTTACCAGAAATACATCAGGGAAAAGTTAGGAATGGGATGCACGCCGAAGAAGCGTGGCTTGTGCGCAGCATAACCAACCTGAATGGCAAGAGGAAGCTCCAGAGACAGCGCAAACTGCTTCCAGCGGCGCTCCAAGCCTACACCCGGACCGAAAGAAAGTACAACACCTTCGTCCAGTGTTGATCCCAGGCTAACATCTCGACAGTTTTCACGAGCATCGTCACAAATCCACTCAAACCGTTCATCGGTGTTCCGGCTGTAGAACGCAGCGGCGCCGAATGACCAGTAAGCTCGACCCCAAGATGTGGCGTTGAGCGTCTTGAAGTAAGTTCCACCAAGAAAGACTGTGGCGTCAAAGTCGTCCTCAACAATAGGTAGGGCTGAGACTTGCCACCCAGTGCCATCCTTATGTTGCTTACTGTAGCCTAACCCTACACCATAAGTTGAACCTGCAACGAAACCGATTCGTTGCTCTTCGGCCTGCGATACAGCAGGCAATAACATTAGACTAAGCATCAATAAGTACTTCATAGAGATTCCTTTCAATCATCTTTGCTTTTTTGTGCTGACTTTTTTGTTCTTCTCTTTGGCTTGTCAAAAAGCTCTTCAATATTCTTTTCCCATGTAAAGCCTGCAGCAGACTTATGACCGCCTCCACCGAACTGCTTAGCGATCTCTGACGCATCTATGTTGTCATGGAATGCTCTTAAGCTTACTCGAATTTTCTTGTCTTCGTGATCGTGAAACCAAATGAGAGCAAGGTCACAGTGAGGTGAGAGAGCGTTTCCTATCTCCGACATCCAGTGTGAGGCGTTAACAACAAGTGCTTCGTGTCCTGCAAGTTTTCTTGGAATCGCTTTATCTGCAATCTTTTTAACAACTGTTTTTGAGTAGGCAAGAATGTAACTACCTCTTTTAACTGCGTCGTCAAACACAGAGTCATCTTCAAACTTCTCAAACTCTTCAAATGCAAAAGGCACCATATCAAAAGCGGCTGCGAACTCCTTTGAATAAGGAAGATCCCACTTCCACAAATCTCTATCCTCGATATACTGGATGAATTTTGGCACATCTTTGCCGGGATGAAAGAATTCCCAAGTGATCACAGCACCTGATTTTTCCATGTTGAAAATTGCGTCAGGAATATCATGCAGTTCAACCATTGCTGATTTGTGATGATCGAGCACAACCAGCGCGTCCGCATCTTCGATCATTTTCTTTGTAACAGAATTCTTAAAAGAAAAGTCACAAATGGCAACTTTCTTTCCTTTTACATCTGGCGGATCTTCTCCATGAGCACAAGCAACGTACTCAGCTCTATTGCCCAGAAGCCTCCAGGCAGAGTATGCTGCTCCAAAACCGTCTGTGCAGTTCTTGTGATAAATGACAAGATCTACGTCCCTGGGGTTAGGTATCATTGTACTCTCTCTTATTCATAAGGGGGTGGTGATCAAAGCATCTCGGCTCGTAAAGCTCAGCACCACCCACAGCGATCTCAATGCCATCATTATTCTTTTTATAAGTATAGTAGGCATCTCTACTACAAACGGGACAAACAGCTGGACACTTCTCGATTTTTGTAGCCCAAGGCATCATCTTCTGCAGCTCATCAAACGGCTTACATGTGGCTGACATATCCAAAGAAGAAACTACAACTGTTATTCCTCGCTGGTAAAGCCATATGAGAACATCTGCAATACCACTGATCATAAACGCTTCATCTACGGCTACAACATCATAGTTGTCATCTGATTCTGCCAAGTGCATGAATATCTCTGCGGCATCGTGTATCGTGCTTGCTGTTATCTTTCCTCCGTTGTGAGTTACGATATCAGCTTGATCATATCTGTCATCCATTTTCGGCTTAAATGCAAGCACCTTTCTATTCTGGTACTTAAATCTATCAACTACTGCCATGAGCCGAGTAGTCTTAGATCCAAACATAGGTCCCGTAAATATGATGAACTCAGGATGTCTCACGCTCTATTTCCTCTTCAACTCTCTTAGAAACTTCATTGGCAATCTCATGCGCTAAAAATCTTTTTAAACACGGGACACGCACTAACCAGAATCTACCCTTTCGGTTGAACACCTTCATTATAATCTTATAAATGTCGTTGTTTAGTAAGATGCGCCTATGACGCCGGCTCATTTAAATTTCCATTTCAATCTCAAGCGGGGGAATATCACTGGGCTGAGGTGGTCGAACCTGAAACTCATCCATCAGTCTGTCATAGATCTTGTCTCTGGCGTAGCTTCTGGCAGAATGAGAGCCCATATTAATGTCGCTAGGCAAATCTCTGATTGCTTCCTCAATTGCCTTTTTAAACTTTTTTAGATCACCAGTTTTTATCATATTCCCTCTCTTTCAATCTCCTGGATTGCATTAAAATGTGCTTTTGCAATTTTTTGACACCATTCATCCGACATCATTTTTTTGCATTCTTCTTTGTTTGTAAAGAAACCATTCTCAGTCAAAATTGCAGGCATGCTTGTATGGCGCAAAATATAAAAGCCAGAGTTTTTTACACCTCTGTCTTTCCATCCTGTTTCCATCGTTAGTTTATCTTGAAATATTTGAGCGAGAGTTTTTCCTGTTTTGCTTCCAGTAAAGTGGTACGTCTCAATGCCTGAGGGTGATGTCCAATCAGAACCAAAAGCATTTCCATGAATTGAAATTAAAATTTTTGGTAATTCTGTTTCAATCTCGTTTGCTCTTTTAACTCTTTCTGATAGTGCGATATCATTTTCTAATTCTGGGACAAGATTACGATAGCAAATTCTGGCGTCATCAAGGAGCTCCATTAAGTGAGCGGAAACTCTTCTATTGAAAAGATATTCTCTTAACTGTGATCCATCTTTAAATTCAGGAGATCTTTTTCCAGGGGTAGACTCTCCGTGCCCATTATCAATAATCCACATGTATCTATTCTCACATGGCATACCTTCTGCCTCCTTGATTTGACAAGCAGTCTTTTTCATTTCATTCGAAACAAAGGAGTTTATTAAGCCCTGTAAGATCTTAGTTACTTGAGAGAATATGAGTCCCACTTTCTACAGCTCCTGCTCCTGTTTGTTTCACAAACTTTGCTTTTGCATGCAGCTCACTTAAAGTTCGACTTCCTGAATAGGAAAAGCCACTTCTTATGCCCTGCATCAACGTATTAATTATATCTTTTACGCTGCCTTTATAAGGAACAGTTGTTGAAATACCTTCTAGAGAGCTGGCTCTGCCCCTCCAGTCAAACTGTGCTTCAGGGCTTGCCATGCCCCTATAAGCTTTCCTCTTTTGACCGTTGCTATAAATGATATCGCCGGGAGATTCATCAGTCCCAGAAAGCATAGAACCTAGCATAATACAGTCTGATCCTGCTGCTAGTGCCTTTGTAGCATCACCGCTGTTCTTAATACCGCCGTCAGCGATAATTTTAACGTCTCGATCAGTTTGGGCACAGTCAAAGATTGTCTGGAGACCTGGCACACCATGCCCAGTCTGAATTCTTGTACTGCAAATTGATCCTCCCCCAATATTGCACCTTACAGCGTTTGCACCCCAGTCTGCGAGGTCGTTTATTCCTTGTAGTGTCGCAACATTTCCTGCGATGATACACAGATTATTTCCAAATTTACTTCTAAGATTTTCCAGTGCTTCCTTAACCAGAATATGATGACCATGCGCTACATCAACACAGAGAGCAGAGACTCCAGCATGGACCAAAAGTTCAGCCCTTTCCATAAAATCATCCGTGACTCCAATTGCAGCGCCTATCGGGGCGGCATGCTCTACTAATTTGACAGCGATCTGGACCAACTCAGACTGTTCTTGAGGTGAATTATACCTGTGAATAACACCTAACCCGCCCATCAGGCTCATTGCAGCAGCCATCACATCTTCTGTTACTGTGTCCATACAAGAAGAGATAACAGGAATCGATAGTTCAACTCCTGGGCCTAGCTTTACTGAAGTATCGCATTCTGTTCGGGATCGAATATCGCTGTATTGCGGAACTAGCAGGACGTCGTCGTAAGACAGAGTTTCAAGGATCTTCACTATTTCTCCATGTGATATAAATGATTATAACACATTCGAGGTTTTTTTATTCTTTTATTATGTTTAAATTAAGAAACTTCGTACTCTTCAACATCAACGATGGAGATTTGTTCAGGCTTAAACACAATGTAAGATGTTCCTCCACCTTCAAATGTGTTATCATATTCGATTGAATCATAGCCTTGATCGTTAAACCAGCTAATGAATTCTTTTACTTCTATAGCGGGTTCGAACATTAAATCTTTTAAGTTCTCGCCTGAAGGTGTTGTGACTACATCTTCATAGAAATCATCAATTTGTTCATCAGACGGTGAAAATGAAGTTTCTCCCTCAAACATCTCGTTAACAATAGATGCAACACCCCAAGATCCCATTCTATTCTCAAGCATCTTTAGTGGGCTAGTCATGTTAAGGCTTACTTTATAAAGATAAACCACGTCACCTGGTTTTACTCTGCCCTCTTTCTTGAGCTTGTCTGCGACTATTAGCGCAGTCTTTTTGGTTCCAAAGTGAAATCCAGGCTCTGACGCTATGTGGGCAGGTTTGAGTTGCTGGGCGAACTGTTCAAATTTCACAGGTGATAAATGATAATAATGCCCCTGATCGTCGTCTTGCTCATTTAGAAAGGTTCTCCACCCTTCCATCAAGACCTTCATATTAGACATCTTTGATACCCGCTATTAGCTGCCATCGATTTTGCGCTGACTCATTCAGATTTTCTTCTGACTGCTCAGCCTCTTCAGGTTGTGCTGGTTCTTCTTCGTCAACAACGGGAGGTGCCATAGATTCTCGACTGGGGGATGGTGATTCAGGTGCGTATAGAAGATATCTACCGGTCTTTCTTCCACCGAAAGCGTAGAAGTAAAGATCATCCTTGTCAACAAATCTAGTTTTTGCAGGTGATCCAGCAGCGGACTTAGACTGATATAAAAGAACGCCTGCCTCTCCCTTGGGTAGAACGTGCTCTCTAGCAATTTGATCAAGCAAGTGAAGCATCTTTGCAGAAGAGTCTATAACCTTACCGTCAATCTCTGGCTTGTAGTTAGTGACAATGTCCTCAATCGCCTTTAAGCTTTCGTCTCTACCCATTGTTTGCAACTGGTCTATATCGTACCCAGCAGCTTTAATTGCTGAAGCGAGATTATTAGGCGATCTAAAGAAAGACTTTGCACCGCCACCGAAAACGAAAGGTTCGTTGAAAGACCTGTGATGCTTAATTTCCCAGGCTTGATCTCCGATATCTACGTCGTGTGTAGCGGATGCACCGCCAACCCAAGAAGACTTGTCGTAAAGAAGTGGAGTTAAAAGCTCTCCTCGCCCAAGCCCTTGCCCTTCATTATAGTGAAGAATATCTAAAAGCTGATCTGGGATATCTACTAGGGATGAATTGCCTGCAGAGAGAGAAAATAGCATTGGACCAATCTCATCTGGTCCTTCTTCAGCAGACATGAGATAATCCAAAACAAGTTTTTTGTACTCATCAGGGTAGCCTGCCATAGCATCAGAAAATTGAGTGTCACCTCTCACTGCGTCAATCGAATCAATGTAAGACTGACGTGATGCGTCAGGATCGTATTCGCTTACACCGAGCTCGGATCGTATAAATGATCTCAGAGCTTCGAGGTTATCATCTGTGAGATCGTAAAGCTCATCCTCACCTATCTTTACAATCTTTTCCTGCAGTTGATTCTGCTTCATTTCTAGCATCTTTCTCACTGCACTTCTAATCATAGCTTCACTCATAACTGACTCCACGTGACTTAGCACTCTTTGAAATTGTGGGTGTTGTGCATTAGTCACTCTTTGTGATAAATAATCTTTAAACGTCGAAAGCATTTGTTTTAACTCAGGATCTTTAGTCATAACATTTACCAGTCCTTCAAAACTTGCAGTCTCTGATGGATTGCTTGGAATGCCTAAACCGTCCAATATTGCTTGCGGGCTAGTGATTCTCGGGCCTACTAGCTTAAACTTTCGCTTGTTTTTTGGTAACTCAGGATCAAGAGCAGGATCAAGAGAAAGTCTGCCTAGTCCGCCGGGGGTGGCGACAGTTAACTTCTCATGAGTTCCAAGCTCTTTGCTTCTCTCTGCAGCAATATGCCCAAGCATCACGTTTCTAAAAATGCCTTTGATGCCTTCGTCCCCGACACCTGCCATCAACCACCCTGCGCTCTCAAGATCTGGCGCAATCATTAAGTCGACCTGAGCATCTCGCTCTTCTGGATCACCTTTTATTGGATATAAAACTGTGAGGTTGGGACCGATCACCTTTACTCTATCAGCGCCTAACGAACCAACAAGATTTCTATAGATCTGAGTTTTTGCTAGTTTGACATCTTCCTGTTCAGGTTGAACTGCGATATCAAGATCCCCAGCGATAGATTTCTTTCCCGTAGAGCCAACCGGCTCGTATCCTGAAATTCCTGCATCTTTTAAGTGGTTTGTGAAGAGATCATCGAGTGTGTCTTTCACATATTGTCTTTCAACTCCGCTTGCTAATGAGCTTCCTTGACTATCTTTAAATGCAATACCACCCATTAAACTACTCCAGACGCTGTAAATATGTATCTTGTTACACCTGCGTTATTAAATGTCCCACCAGTCAAAAGTTTTCTCAAGGCCTTCCCAAAAACGAACAAGTGGTTTATAACCAAATACACGTTCAGTTTCTGAAATGTCTGCCTGAGTGTGCATAACATCTCCAGGCCTAAACGGTGCCTCATCTATTTGTAAATCTCCGAACCTCTCTTTAAAGGCATCGAGGATTTCGTTATTGCTTGTTCGATCGCCGCATGCCACATTGAAAGCTTCACCTCTAAATGTTCCTTCGTGATTTGCTGCACGAATGTTTACATCTACAACATTATCGACATAACACATATCTCTACTTTGCTCTCCTGATCCATCTTTGCGAAGAGGCGTTCCGTTTTTAACAGCATGACACCACGCAGAGATTGCAGTCGAGTAAGGAGAGTCACCATATTGACTGGGACCAAAGACATTAAAATATCTTAGGCACACGGAGTCAAAATCGTACAAGTTTCCAAAAGTTCTAAGAAGATCTTCTATGCAAGATTTCTGCCATGCGTATGGAGACTTAGGATCTCTGGGATATGTCACTGGTGTAGGAAGAGTATCCGCTCCTCCATAAACCGACGAAGAAGATGAATACACAAACCTCTCTACGTTTCCGCGGCATGCCTCCATAAGACAGACTGTTCTCGCGACATTGACGTCAGTGGTAAGCGCAGGATTCTCAACTGAGAAACTTACTCTTGGAATTGCCGCCAAGTGAAAGACGACATCAAATTCTTGACACTCAATGGATTCGATTATCGATTTGCAGGCGAAATCGTTTATAACAAGCCGCAGTCCTCTAACACCGTCAAGTAGCTCAAGGTGTCCCGAGCTAAGGTCATCTACGCCTACAACATCCCAGCCTTCTGCCAAGAGCCTTTTGACCAGATTTGATCCTATAAATCCTGCTGCACCTGTAACTAGTGCTCTTCTCATTTACTCGTCTCCCTTGATTTTTTCCCAAAATGACTTAAAGTCTTCATGTGTATCAATTACTTCCCAAGTACTATCACCCAGTCTTTCGACTTGCGCAACGTACTGCCCCGGTATTCCTGCTGCCCAATCATCTTTTCCTATTAGGCTTAAAAATAAATCTCCGCGGTCTCTCATATAAAGCCAATACGTGTTCCCAGGGACGGGTTTAAATTTTCTACGAACCGATTCGATCATAGTCGTTATTTTAACGCGTCGGTCTAGATCATTAAACTGCTTCATGAGAACCTCAGCTTGCTCATAAAGGCGATCGTATTCTTTTTTTACATAGTGATTTGTAACCTTAAGCGTTTCAGCTTTGTGTCTTGTGATATCTGTAGGTTTTATAGGCGCAGACATTGTGCTGAGAGGATATTTTGAGCTTCGGTGGTTTGGGTCTGACACTGTTTTTTTCCTAGATTAGCACGTGTGCACTATTAACATTAAATCGAAATCTAGCCTTGTGTTGGGCCGGGTCTAGATTAAGAATTCTAAATACATCTCTTCCAAGCATGTGTATCAGCTGAACGTCTGTTCCTGTCTTGTGCTCGGTATCGGAAGATCTAAACACAGCGTGCACATCAAGTAGATCATCTCTAAATACTGCCTGAATGAACGATATGCATTCTTCGCCTGCAAACACAAACCGCCTAGATTCAGGCGTCTCTTTTCTACCGTAGTGATTGTTTCCCTTAAGCTCATTTTCAATCTTTTGAAGGAAGTTCTGCCTGATCTTTTGGTAGTATTCTTCTTCACCAGGAGTTGAAAGAATTGCTTCGTTAACTGTGCCAAAGGTCCCGTCATCATAAAAGTGAAATTGAACTGTAGTGGATTCTCTGTTAGGCTGAAATTTGGCAAACTCTCTGACATAATTTCCGATTGTGTCTATGGAGATATTTTCAAGCCTCCGACATCTTCTTACAACTTCTTGTGCTTGTTCTTCTGGTTTTCCGGTCTGGAAAATATGAAAATTAGGTAGCATGCAATATCTTTCAAGCTCTTTTCCAAAAAGAACGTGAAGGTCGCTCAAAGAAGAGATATCTTGTGCTTCATCACCTCTGCTTAAAAATCTTTCATGAATGGTATGAATGTCTGGGTACAGAAGAACAAACTGGTTGTTTAAGTTCGACATCTCCAAATGGAGATTATTTCGGTGATAAAAATCATCCCGATTATAAAGGTTAGCGTAAACACACATTGAAACACCGGATCTATCATCCATGTTCCACCTAAACCCTGACCTTTTGTGTATCTCGTTGTAAAGCGTTGTCTTTCCTGAGAGGTCGCAACCCTCTAAAACGATTTTATTGACGGGAAAGGTTATCAATTTTTCTCCACAATCTCATATCCATCAGGATATACGCATATTATATCACTTTCAACAAGAATGAATACTTCTGGAATTCCACAATCATCCACTCCGTCGTCACGTATTAACACTCCAACCTTGTTCAAAAACCTACTATCTTGTACAGCGGTTTTTGTTATTCGAACTAGTTCACCTGGCTTAATCATCATAAAGCGGTATCTTTCTCATTTTCCAGGCGGCTGAAGATGCACCCCAGTTTGGATCTACTTCGGTTTCCACAAGCCAGTAGGAAAAGGGTTGCGGTTCATAATAGATCTTTTGACCTCGCTCTTCACCCCAATCAAAGAACTTGCCCCAAACACGAAGCCATGCTGTCCTGTTCTGGTCGTCCATCATTCTGATTCGGTAAAATTCCTTGCCGTTTTTGGTCTTCTTTTTAATGATCTCAGTTGCACAACCCCAGGCAACACCTTTATCTCCGCCCACCATTTCACATATAGACTTAACATCAGCTTTCTCAATTCTACGCATAACTTCTACAGGAAAGACCAGCGCGTTATTAATAGCTGACGTTATTTGTTGGTACAAGACTATCTTTTCATCTCTTGACCAATCCTTGATGTGAGAGACACCTAGAATAGAAGTGTCAATATTGAATAGTGACTCTATTCTGTCTGCGAGTTTATCTCTTCTGGCATAGTAGTTTGCAAGCCTTTCGAAGCATTTATCGAGTTGAGCTTGTCGCTTATGGTTCGGATGCCCTATGTCTTTGACTAAATCTGCTGCATGCTCACTGTAGCACCAGTCAACGATACTGCAATTAAAGATATGTTGATACGCTTGTTCTTGCAAATCGGACATCTTAGTCTTCTCGTAAACGCGCAAGATCTTGTCGAACTCATCTTTGATTTGCTCGCCGATTCGAACTAGGCGTTCACGGAGCTTGTCTTCTCCTGTTCGACCTTTCCTGATCTTTTCATAGTTTTCTGAGATGATGTGAAGGAGCTGTCTATGATTATCGAGTTTTCCTTCCTTGAACTCCTCGAGAGAAGAGAGCGCTTCAATCTGACATAGCGCTTCAAAGCAAGTCTTGTTCACTTTAGAATGCCGCCACTCACCTTCACTGTCATAGAAAAGATCATTCAAGTTCTTAAATGGACGAGCAGAAAGTATTTCATCCATCGCTTTATCGCCAAGCCCTTTAATTGATGAAAGGGGAGGCATGAGAGCTTGCAACTCTTTATTATAGGTCCACTCGTCTCCTGAATAGTTTACATCTGCTGGAGCAAACTTATAGCCTAACGCTTTGGATTCTCGAATAGCTTTTGCTAGCCCTTGTGGCGAATTATTCTCAGACTCGAGAACAGTAGCGATCCACTCTCTGGGATGATAAGTATATAGCCACGCAGCGTAGTAGCTGTCGATTGCGTAAGCAACAGCATGTGACTTATTAAATCCGTAGAGAGAGAAGAACTCGATCTTGTCAAAGAGATCGTTCATATCCTTTGGATCTAGGCCGTGGAGCCTTTCTGCACCTTCAACGAACTGCTTGCGAAGCTGGTCACGCTCAGAGCCTTTTTTACCGATCGTATCCAAAGACTTCTTCACAAGAGTCTTGCGCATCTTATCTGATTCACCTGGAGAGAATCCGGCAAGCTTAACAGCAAGCGTCATAAACTGTTCTTGGAAAGTAATGAAGCCTCTTGTTGGCCCTAAGACCTCCTCGATGATCGGATGTGCATACTGGATATTCTCGATATCTTTTCCGGCTTCCACGTATTTAACGTGAACATTTGCCTTGAGTGGTCCAGGCCGGTAAATAGCAGTAATTGCAGCAAGCTCCTCAATGTTTCGAGGCTTAGCTTGGTGGCAGAAGTTTCTGGCACCTTGAGCAGTAAATTGGAAGATGCCGGGTGCAAATGATGCATTATGATATGTGTTTTCCCAAACCTTTTGGTCATCCTGCCCTATGTAGCGACAGTTAAGATGCTCATCAAAGAAATCTCTGATCTGTAAAAAGGTTGGTGAGGGATTGCCGTTCTTGATCAAGATTCTGCGAATGCAGTTTTCCACATCCTTCATCAGCGTCAATCCAAGAAAGTCAAACTTAATAAAGCCGTTATCTTCCAGGTTACGGAAGTTCATGCCTTCAGTCCAAGGAGTCTGTAAGTCACCACGCACTGAGATTAACGGCATTGTCTGCTCAAGCTCACGCTCATCGGCAATTAGGACACCACCTGCGTGTCGACCAATAGATCTCTGCTCCATGAATAGTGTACTCACGTGCTTTTCAACGTCAGGGTACTTCTCCATGAAATCCTTGTACTTCTTGGAGTACTTCATGCAATCCTCATGGGTGAGGACGAACACAGACTTCTCAGTGTTAGCATCTCGAGCATGAGGCTCAACCTCAGATTGGAGTGGTCCTGTAAGCGCATTCACCTCTTGGAATGGAACATCATAAAACTTGGCAACATCCTTAACGATGGACTTGAGTTTAAGAGTGTTGAAGTTAGAGACAGGAATCACTGCATCTTCACCAAAAAGCTCTCTAGCTGCGTCGATGAGCGCATCGCGGTCGCCAGCATCAGAGTCAATATCAGGCCAAGAAGTACGATGGCGGCCGAGGAATCGAGACCAGAGCAATCCGTATGGAATGGGATCAACCTGAGTAATGCCTAACAAGTAATTGACAAGGGATCCGCCACCTGAACCTCGAGCGGGGCCGAACAGCGTCTTTTCAGCTGCGAGGTGGAACACGTCATGCATAGTCAAAAAGTAATTCTCAAAGCCAAGAAACTTGATATCGTCCAGTTCTTCCTTGACTCGAGCAACATACTCAGGCTTAGAAGCAAGACCCGTACTGATCATTGCGTTCTTTACCTTGAGCGCCAACTGCTGGAAGGGCGTCTCTTCAGGAGCAGAAGGATAGCAGGGATGACTCTTTTGAGGCACAGCGTAATTCGGCAGCTTAGCCTTTGAATCCACCCACATGTCTTGATAGCGATCCCAGACTTGGTCGTGGGTCCTCTCGATACTATCCTTGACTATGTCCTCACGCCCTTTATAGAAATCATACTTGTTCCAGCCGAGCTCAAACTCATCCCAGACCTGTGAGGCATTCTTGGGATACAGCTCACACTTAAGGTCATCAAACTCAGGAAGAGGAGTCATCTCCTTACCCATCCATCCGAGCTTCTTATAAAGCTCTCTAGCTTCCCATTTGTTAGGAGTGGGATAGTGAGAGTCACAAGTTGTAATAAGGTTGATTCCAGTCTGATCGTGCAATTCGATCAAAGCTCTGTTGACCATATGTTGAGCTGAAAGCTTGTTGAATTGCAACTCATAGAAGAAGTTGTCCTCACCTACAGCGTCAACAAACCTGTCAGTAAGGTTGCCAAGTGTTTTCATCAGGCGTGCTTTCTTGACTGGATCATCGAGCAATTCGGGGCCGAGCTCATCAAATGTTAGGTCAGGAAACTCTTGAAAAGTTCTGCCGCTGAATATTCCGCCTACACATGCCGTAGAGACGTTGAGACCTTCTCCAAACTCCTTGAGCATCTTGAAGTCGATGCGAGGAAAACGATAGAAACCGTCCTTATATCCTCGCTTGACGAGCGTGAATAGATTAGCTAATCCTTTTGGGTCTCGAGCTGTTACAACCAAGTGGTATCGACGCATCCATTCTGGCTTGCCCTTTGAACCCTGCTTAGACTCATCCTCGTTCTCAATAGTATGACCTTCAGACATAAGTTCGTCTTCATTGTCAACATTAACGTCTGTGGTAGCAAGGGCTTCGATTTTTTTTGCATCTCGCTCTGCTTTAATGCGAGCTTTGTGGTTCTCGTATTGGCGCTTCCACTCGTCTAAATCTTCGACAAAATAAAACTCGACACCATAAACTTGTCGATATTTTCTACCTGATTTTTTCATCTTCTCAAAGTGCTTATGAGCGTGAGCCAAACCTGATCCGTGACCGTGATCTGTGAGACCCCAGGCGTCCATTTGATTCTCAAGAACAAAATCAATATGATCGGCTGGATAACCTAAACCATCGTATGTTGAGAATCCTGAATGACCGTGTAAGCCTACGAATCGGTTTGGTACTTTGAAATTCTTAAATGACACTTGTTTCTCCTGCAGTTATTATACGCAGAAGAAATGAGATTTACACAAGAAAGCCTGCCTCAAAGGACGGGTTTCCATGAAGCCAAATTTTAAAAATTAGTCTTTTTTGACGTAAACCGGATGGCTGATTGTGTCAGTGTATCTCTTGCAGATTGTGTCTGAGCACAGAAAGTATGAGACATCAACTGTTACCTTGCCAAGACCTGGTTTTGCACCTCTGACAAGGAAGTTGAACATCGCGACTCCCTGTACAAAATTTTCTTGTTTTGCGCGCAATATATCCGGAGAAGTTGTTAGATTAGGCGTCACAGCAATTTTTAATCTTAGTGGCGCGTCTTCCTTAAGTTGGAGACTTTTTGGAGGTATAATTTTCAAACTAACCTTGGCGTAGCTTCCAACCCAAGTGTGATCATGCCCTTGAACAACAAGCTTAGCAGAAGGGTTGGACGGTGCAAACCAACCTAGGCTTATCAGGGCGAAAGAAGCTACTATTATTAAAAGATTTCTCACGACAGTCTACAGAAAGTATCTAGCGATATCTGAGTAGATCGCGAAGGCCATGATTGAGAGCAGCATAACAACGCCCACCATTGTAAGTCTCATGCGAGTTTTATATGATATCTTTTTTCTGGTCACAGTTTCTACACCAGATAGCACGATGTGGCTTCCATCAAGCGCGGGTATAGGAAGTAAATTTAAGAAACCGAGATTGATACTAAGCATTGCTAAAAGATCGATCACGTGTCCCATATCTTTTTGTTTTACAGTCGTTTCTTCTGCCGCCTTTGACATCTCGTAGATCATCACTGGGCCACCCAAGGTGTCTTGTGTGGGTGCCTTTGTTACCATCTCTTTCACACCCTCGTGCATTGCGCCGTACATGTTTGTCGTGATTCTCCACGAGATATTAGCAGCCCAAGGAGCATCTATCGTTGCGACTTGCGCTCCGGGCGGAGGAGGAATATCATTTGGACCTCGAGGGACCTCATGACCCCACGCGTAGAAAAAGTACAGAAAGAACGGAAAGATCAGATTGACTGCTGGGCCTGCGAAAGCGATTGCAGCTCTGCGCCACGGAGCACATCCCCAAAAAGTAGTCGGGTCTGTTGAATCTAAATCTTGATCACCTTTAAACCTAACGTATCCGCCCAAGGGGAACAGGCTGAGTTTCCAAATCGTGCCCTTCCACTTCCATTTTAGAAGCGCAGGACCGAACCCGATAGAGAAAACTTTAGGCTGCACTTTAAGCAGATGCCCGGCAACCAGATGGCCAAGCTCATGAATCCCAATAAGTACAAGAAGTATTAAAATAAAAGTAATCATACGTGAATAAGTATGTCTTAATCAGGATAAACTCTTAAGCGCTTTGCTGTTGCGTATATTTCATCTACCTTCTTCTTGGTCTCAGGCGGTGGTGCTGCAAGTGGATTTTGCAAAGCGTAGGATTCTAGTTCGGCGCTGACTGCGTCTATGTCTTGCAAAAGATTCTTGACTCTTGGGTTCATGAATCCTGGATCTTTAAGACTCTCTTTCTGAACATTTTTGATAATATTGCCGAAATACAAGTCCCTATAGGAGGTTTTTTTGAACACGTCAAAATCGAAGTAGGGAAAGGATGGAAGCATATCAATTGTAAATATTGGCTTCTTTTTAAAATAAAAAAGCCTACCAAAAACAGCGAGCTTTTTAGACAATTTTTACGTTTTTAAAATCATTGATGTTAAGCATCGCAGATCCTTCAGACGTCATTATCTCCACGCCTTGGAACAGCTTTCCGTGCCACATAGTGTACATGTGCTTCTTAACTACTATTCCTGACGTGATCTCTGTGTATAAGCCGCTATAAAAAAAGCTTAGATCTTCGTTCCAGGTAACAACCTTTATCGGCTTCCAAAGACAGGGCTTTGATATTCTATCTACTCTAACTTTCTTAGGTTCAAGCTTGATTAGATCCCCGAGGCTTATGCTGACTAGTTTCTGTCTATTGCATTCAGCCTGATCCATTGATTAGTACCTTTGCAAACACTCTCTGAAGTCTTGCGGGAAGTATTCCTTGTGACGATTGTAAAAGTATCGCCAGCCTTCGTCTAAGATATATGTAACTGCATGATCGTCCTCAGATCTTACACTGCGTCCCACTGCCTGTATCACAGTTTTTGCTGTCTGAGTCGAATACCACTCAGGCCACTTGGACATCCGCTTTTTTACCACCTTGTCTCCGAGATACGGAAAAGGTACTTTACAAATAATCTGGAATCTCGAATAATCACCCCTAAGATCTACACCTTCCTGCATTGAAGGACTGAGTAGGACTGTGGGTTCTTCTGCTCTCATGTGCTGCTGAAGAACTTCATCTCTCGTGTCTGTATCGTGCAAAAGGAGCCTATCATTTCCTTCACCTACATTTTCCCAAAGATATTTTGCAATCTTAAAAGTGTGGCAGTGAATGATACCCTTTTCATCAGGATGCATTTTCAAGATCTCTTCTACGGTTTGTGCTAGCACCGGAAGGGTATTGTCTATCTCTTTAGCATTCATCTTGCCAACGAGAAGCTCAACTATTGGCCGGCCTTCTTTGGGAAAAGGAGAAGGAGTTGAGATAAACTCAGTTTCACTCAAGGAGATTCCCAAAGACCTACAAAAAGACTTGTGATTGACGATAGTAGCAGACATCAAAAGAGTTCTGTGCCCAAGCCTAAGCAAATAGTCCTTGGCAAAATCTGACACATCTACAGGCTTGAACACAACCTTTGCTAGCTTTCGACCATACCCTGAGTCATATTCACAGACCCAGTTCTCTTTATCGTAGTGTCTAATAAAAGTAGTCAGTCTATCAACATGAGATTTTAGCATATCATGTTGTCTGGCAAAACCAGCAAATTCTTCAAGCTTCTCTTTAAGCCCTTCAAACTTTTTAAGTATTCCTTCAACGTGACTTAAGCGATCTTTGACTTTTGGAAAGTATTTATCTCTAACCCACAAGAAAGAGTTAAGCTGACTCTTTTCTCCCAGCCAGTTCATCTTTAGAGTGCTTTTTACAAATCTCTCAGAAATTGCAATCTCAATAAATCTTGAGAGCTCCTGCTCAGCATTATGAGACTCATCAAGTACAAGAAAATTTCGAGGAGTAATTTTTCCATTATAAGTTGCTTCAGTTAAAAAATACGGAAAGTTAACGACTGACTCTGGGGACTTCAAGAAGTCATCTTTATTTTTCCTATAAGTGCAGTGTCCTGAGCAGGTCTTAAAGAAAGGTGTATCTTTCTCAACAGACCTTAGCATCGCCTGAGATTCTGCACAACTATTGTTCTTGTGAAAGACGCACTGGTAATTTGACGCAGATTTTATGCTTCTCATAGGGCCATAGCCCCCGAAATCTTTTACGTACTGGTCCTGGAGAATCTTTTGGGTAGTAACAAAATACGCTCCTCTTCCAAATCCTTCAATGTCTTCGTTGACAACATAGTTAAGATATCTAGCAACTGTGACGCCAATTGCCGACTTTCCGCAGCCCGTACCCATTTCAGCTATGAAAAACTTTTTATCAGAGGATAAAAACGAATTCAAGATCCTGTTGATGGCATCTTCTTGCACAGGCCTGGGTTTTTCGTGAGGAAAGTAATCGATCCAGTCTTCTGTTTTAATCATGTAATGATTCTACCTTAAAGATCTTGTTTTTACATGTGATAGAATTGAGTAAAACAATTCCTTCAAAGCAAGTTTTTATTATCTGCTTTTTCCCATTGACTGTCCAGGCATCACACTTGTTCTTTAGATCGTTTAGCCGGATAGATCTAAAACCTTTACCTTTATCTGACGAGAATGATCTTTCTGACTTCGATATGAAATTTGCAATTCTGCTCAGGACTTCATTTAATTCTGGGGTATCTTTTTGACTGTTTCTATACAGTTTTAATGCACCATTTTGAAACTGCACTCCCACTTCAACTCCCTCCACGTTTGTAAAGATATTGAAGTAATTGTTACCCCGAGTATTTCCTGTTTGGAGAAAGAAATCTTGGTTGTTTTTATCAAGCAGTTTGCAAGCTGCAGATGCGCATACTTGCTGGACGATCCTGTCTAAGGGCTTAAAAAAGTCAGTCCTAAGCGCTATGTCTTTCATTCTGGTCAAATCTGCAGAGTCGTTGTCAAAAGGATCCATGTCTGTGTCAAATCTATATGCAAGCTCATCAACAAGAATTAAAAAATCATGACAGTTTAAAAAGTCATTCGCGATAGCAGGATTTCGAACTAAGACTTCCGAGATCTCTCTAAACGCTTCTGCAAAATAACAGAGTGATATATCTTTCCATTGATTAGGTACTTGATCATAGTTCGGGTCAAACAAAGAGATCAAATATCTAGGGGCTGAACTGGACTTCCTGGTCTCAAGCTTTTTGCTATATTTTTCAAGCTGGTTTTCAGAGATTTCTGAGAGACATTTGAGCTCACAGATCGTTACTATTTTATTCCCTCTAGAAACACAGATATCAAAGCGATGCTTTTCTGCTTGAACTTCATCTTCAGGCTCTACGTTATCAAAAACATCAACGATATCTGGGTGATCTAGCGAAACACCTACTTTGATCAGCAAGGAAATTCTTCTAGACCAAAATTTTTCATCGTATGCGTCGCCAAGAGAAGAAATTGGAGTGTTGAGAAGACAAAAAACTAGCTCTTCATCAGACATTTCCGACGCAGTTTTTGTCTTAATGATGTCATGATAAAACATTTCCTTTTTTGGAGGATTTACTTTTTCCAAAGGAAAAGGAATTACATTATCGGGAAGCTCTTTTGACAATTTATTTCTACTCTAGTAAAATTGAGTTAGATCTACACCTTTTTCTTTTGCTTCGTTCAGGTATTTAAGAGGATCATAGCTTGTATCTTCAGAAGCTGAGATTGAATTCCAAGCTGCTTGAATTCCTGACTTGAGGGTATACTTAGGTTTCCAGTTAAACGCTAACTTAAACTTTTCTGAAGACAGTCTGTGATTCCCAAGATAGTCAGTTTCGGGATGCCATTTTATCTTATGCATCAAATCTAATTTTGAAACTCTTTCCATCACCCTTACGATTTCTCGAGTATCATAGGGGTTTTCTGCAGCGATATTAAAACTAGTGCCCCATGCCTGGTTGTGACACGCTAGTGCAACTCCATCGCAGAAATCTTCAACATGCATGTAATCCTTGACTTTAGCTGGGTCAAGAAACATATCTATTTGTTCTACACCCTTAGTAGCAGCATAAAAAGTCTTCGATATTAGGCTGTTCATGTCGCCGACACCTCCGTAAGCAAACAGAGGCCTCACGATATTATAGTCCTTGCAAACTGACATCACGATATCTTCAGATGCTCTTTTTTGAATTCCATAAAGAGTTCTTGGAAATCTCGCTGACGTTTCGTGAATGACGTTTCTTTGATATGCAGCTGTATCGTAAATCACTGTAGTTCCGATATAGCAAACTGGAATATTCAATTTTTTTGCAGCTCTACAAATATTGTATGTTCCTGTCACATTAGATTGCGTAGACTCAGAACTGTTAAGGGCAACAACATCAGTTCCCACAACCGCAGCATTGTGCACTACTAAATCAATTTCGTTGGCAGATAACTCTCTAGCCCAGTCATCTTCTGTGTTTCTATACACACAAGGTTCGCCCGTATCAAGGCACACCAAATTCTTGTTGTTCAAAAACGGAACAAACTCGTGCCCAAGAGCATCAAAAGAGGCAGGTAGATTCTTTGCGATAAATCCTTCTTCACCTGTAATCATTACTCGCATGACATGATCTCCATATCTGTTTTCTTAAGAGTTAAAACGTTACCTGAGGGTGTTTGAACGGAATAAGTTTCACCGTATCTGAGAGAGTGCAAGATTATTCCTTGCTCCTTGGTTTCTTTAACCACGATCTTTGTTCCGGGCCAAAGAATGCTCTCATCTTCCAAAATAGGCTTTCTTTCGTTAGTCGTCAATGAAATTTACGCTCTCAAAATCAAAAGGCATGGTGTTTTCTTTAGTTGCACGAACTGCTTTAATCGGATTAGACTTAGCAGATGTAGCGAAATCAAAAGAAAGTTGATTATCTGAATCTTCATTGCCGATGATCGAATTGATCTTCTTTAGTGCTCGATTTTTTACAAACTCGTCTGTGCTGGTGGAATAGATTTCGCACAAACCTACACACATCTGGATCCACTCAAATTCGAAATCAAAATAATCATCATCTTTAAAACCTAAGACATGAAGAGACTTCGCAAACGAACAAAGTTGTTCATGTGCTTCAATTAAAGCGCTTTTTGTTTCGCTGACATTCATAAAATTTCTTACTTTCTCAGGGGAATCATTGCCCTGCTAATATTATTTCCTTCCACGTGTATTAGGAAGGCCTGAGACGGTGGAAGCGTTGATTTTAAAACTTGTAAAGCCTCACTCAACTCGCCGTCAAACTTTCCAATGGATTTCAGAGACACATTAGAAGACTTGATACTATTGCCTTCTTTGTTTCCCCAAAAAACCATTGTTTCCTTTTTCACTACTTCAAAAATATTGTCATCAATTTTCTTAATAGGGTACAGGATCAAATTAGGCATTTGAGTCTGTCCTTTAAATCTATCCGCATTTTCTTCAGTAATGATGTCGTGTTTCATGCTTACTGCGTGAACCCCGTGTACTGTTCAATTATAAGCTCTCCAGATTCATTTACACGGTCTAGATAATCGACAAGCTGATCTCTGGTCGTATTAACAGATTGTCCTGCTTCACTAAGCATCACATTGAACTTTCCATCCGGGAGACCTTCTGCAAAGAAAACAACAGGCTTATTGATGCCATAAGCATATCCTGCTTCCCAAATAGTACCGAGATCTTTTGCCTCAGTATTGCAAAGAACAAAATCAGCCCACTGAATCTTTTCGCAGTTCACATCAAAGATGCGTTGACGATCTTCTTGAGTTGCATTTGGTTTGAGAACGAAAAAATCCTTTGGACTAAAATACTCATGACCAGTTGCAGTCAAAGCATTCTTCATAAACTCGACTTGATCAACTTGCTTAGGATTGAAAAAAGGTGATGCGATATAAACTTTCATTTTTTCTCCAAAATTATGAAATTCCAATGTAGAAGCCTACGCCTAGGCCTACTGTAAACATAAAGGGTATAAGCACAGAGTATAAAGAATTCTTTCTTTTAGTTTCCTCTAGCTCTATAATAGCAGCCATTAACATAACTCTTAAGATTTCTGGATTTAGATTATCTGGGGGTAACAATGAGCGCTCCTAAATTATGATAGCTTTCATATTCAATATTGTATTTTTTTCCGAGGACTTCTCTCACTATTTTTTGCATCTGTGCTGAGTTTCCTGTGATTATCTTGTAGGGCGGAAAGTTTTGATTCGACCAAGAAATAACCATTTTTCTAGCCCAGTCATGATCAAAACCGTGAAGATCTAGTTCTCGAAGTCTCAAATTTAATTTCCTACGACAAAGATGTTTTCTTAAGTCTTTCTCTTAAAGCATGTCCAACATCAGGTAGCTGAGCACCGAATTCAACTATATCGCGATATAAAAACTCGTCTGATTTTGCAATTGGGTGTAAGTACTGTTCCCAAATAAGAAATTCTTGTTCGCTCATTTCTTTTTCTTTGTTTGACAACAGAACTGCATTTGCTTGGTAAAAGCTTAGCTGTAGATCGATTGAACTATAAATCAGCTCTCGCCTTCTTGACGTGTTTTTATTTGAAAACGGCACTTTATCGACCCATTCGATCTCGATATTCCACTTCAATGTCATTGATCTGTGCTAGCAGTGAGTTCCAATGTTGGCGGAATTTGCTATTTTCACCTGTTTCATCTTCAGGCGGGTTAGTACCGTTAACATCATCTCTTTCAGCCTGATAGATCGTATCATTCGGATGGTATTCAATCTTAGCGTCAGTATCAGCGTCGGGCCAATAAAGGTTCGTTCCGGTTCCGGCTCGAAGATTACGCACGTAGTGCATGGCGGGACCTGTCAGAGTCTTAGTTCCGATAACAGTTGCTGCCTCTGGGATAACCTTGCAAACCTCAAGTGCCATCTTAGCAGCCATCAGATTATCTGCTGCGGGCTGAATTTGCTTATCACATCGCTGCCGAATGAAACCGATCAGGTCTTTCAGATTAAATCGAGCATAGTAAAAGGTTTCGATGGCACGTGGCAGAATGGTCCGGGCATCCATAATACTAATCTCCCTGGTATCGATCATATCTGCGTAAAGCTGCTTACCTGCTTCAACGTGGTCCTTCCAGCGATCATAGATTTCAGGACTGTTTTGAACAGCAGCTGGGACCAAAGCACGACTATGTGATTGCCAGCGATCACCGGTGCATTGAGCAGCAAAAGTGCCGGCTCGATGTCGGATCAAGTGAGTAACGGTCTGGAGATCGATTCCACCAATGAGGAATGTGAAGGACATTGCTTCCATTCCAGCAGGAAGAGCGCGAAACTGCATGACATCTTCAAGAGTCTCAGAAAGCTCGCGCTGAGTGGCATTCAAGGGGTCAGTTTCTTCGGGGGAATCAGCCCAGGTAGCTTTTACATAACGGTATGCGACATTGCGGATTTGCTCGCCAGTAGGACTGTCAACAAGCTCAACACGCAGTGCATCAAGATCGTTAACAAATTCAGTTTCCGGCTTCTCTTCAAACCGAAGAGGCATGGGCAAAGTAACAGGTTCAAGATTGGGGTTTTGAGGCATGCTGTTTATCTCCTATGAAAGCATAAGAAATACTACATCATGTTATCAGATTGTTCAAACTATTTTAGATCTTGTTCCCAAAAAGATCGTTTGACCCAGAGCGCACGATAGAGATCAACAATTACTTTAGCTGCGATATCTCTGATTATCTTTTCGTTGTCTCTTCCCTTGAGTTCTTTTTGCACAAAACTCATTACTTTTTTCTCGAGGTTTTGCCTTAAAAAGTCTCTAATCTCTCTTCTTGCTATGCCCTCAATACGACGAACGTCTGTGTCTGTGAGCGCTTCAAGCATGAGATTAACTGTTTTCTCTCTTGCTTCCTTCACCATTGGATTTTTCGGTTCAGGAGGAGCTTCATACGTAGCCAAGACATGACCCGAGTCTTGCTTCTCACCTTTCTTGACGTTGTGAATGAATACGTCAATACCTTCAAAATCTTTCGAGCTTCTAACCATGTTTTCAACAGCTGCTCTGTTAGGGTCTGAATCTTCATAGAAGTGCATTGTCGAAGGATTGAACTGTTTTGCATAGCCTCTAAATTTAGCAGCTTTGGCCGCCGGAGAAGAAGTGTTTACAGTATCGATGACTTGTAAGTTCACGTTTAGTTTTGAGAGGAAATCTTTAATACCCTGCCTAGCCTCGGGACCCCTGGCAGTAAGAATCGCAGCCGCGGTAACTCCACACTCAACAACATTCTTCAGAATCTCAAAAACTTCAGTTGTCTTGGTTGATCCTGGGTCTACATCATCAAATTCTGAGTAGTCAAACTCTTCTGTGCTTGATAAGGATTCTTCTCCCGTACCAAACTTAACAGCGTACTCGTCGGGAGTAAAAGACCTTTTTCTCTCACCTGATTCTTTGTCTACGACATGAATTACTGAATCTGTTATAGCTACCGTCTCATCAAAATCAAAAACTGCGAAAACATCGCAATCACCCTTAGAAGCGTCCGGAAAAGCTTCGGTCATGACTCTTTTGATCTTGATTTTTCTCATTATATAATTCCTAGACGCTTGGCTGTGTCAACAATATCAGAATGGCGCTGTATGAGATCATTAACTTGTGCGTTTGAATCTCTCACGGGTAAATATGTTCTATTCTTTCCTAAAATCTGGTTTTGATCTTTTTTGTCGACCCATTTTCTCATGTCTTTGAGCAGATCTACAATGTCCTTTCTTAACCCATTGACTCTTACGTTATCGTAGAAGTCAGGATCTTCTTCGATCTTTTTGTCAATTTTTTCTCTGATATCAGAGAGATAGGGAAGGCTATACATAAAAAATCCTCTGCAGAATTAAATATGCCCTATCCGTTAAAGTTTTGTATTACCGCTTCTACCTCATCTCCGCTTTTTACCACAAAGACATTGTCAACACTTTCAAGCTCTGAATTGTACGGTTTTTTCGGTGAAATTACCTTCACACCATGCTTCGCATATTCTCTGGAGTGCTTGGGAGAATCATCTATCGCACAGAATATTGCATTTCCGTCATAATACTTTGATTTTGCTGCCCAAATCATCTTCTCAGGAGAAAAAGATATCCGATGAAACTTCAATCCTGAATTTGAAAGCCACGTGTAAGTATCATACTTGCATGTCTGGTTCCAGTCAGGTCTTGCAGTCAGAACATGAATCCAGTACCCTTTATCATATAAATCATTTACAGCACTGATCATGCTTTGATCTACTGTTAGAGTTCTTAGCATTCTTGCTTCAATAAAGTCTTGAAAGATCAGCTCAGGATTATACTTTTCTCTTGGTATGCCTTCTGTGAAATAGTATTCGCTAGAGTTTACATCAACATTGACTCCGTCTAGAGAATTCAAATAATCAGCATACCCTTCTCTAAAATTTGCTACTACATCGTCGACATCAACAAGTACTACAGGCTGACCTGCCCACTCTTTGTCATTATTGTATTTGATATCTAAGTACGCAGCCTTGTCATCAAAAGCTTCTAAAAACTCATCGGCTGTAAAGCCCCACAAGTTCATAATCGCCAAAAGATAACGAAAACAGTCAATCCCTTCGAACAAGATCGAATTCTTTACAATATCTTTTCTTTCACTTGCGTGATGTTTAAAGTTAATCTCTCTGACAAGGGAAGAAACTTCATTATGAAGAGCGAGCGCAAACTCTTGTGTAAGGCGCTCTTTTTCTTCAAGGGAGAGATTCTCTTGATCAATAAATTTAGAAGAAAAGCTTTTCTGAGTTCTGAACAGATACTCGAGCAGGTTAGTATTCTCCTCTGACCCTGTCCAGATTTCTTCTATTCTTTTCGCAAAATGCGTTAAAAAATTCTTTTGGCTCATAACCCATCAAAATCAACGCTTCCAGCTTATATGTGAAATCGTCAATCATCTCCTCGAGAAACGCATCTCGATCAAATTCTTTGTTCTCAGTGTGCTTGTGAGGCTTCCAGTTCTTAAGATGAAGAAGTGCTTCAAATGCTTCTTCAGTACCTCTGTGAATGATATCACGAATGAACTGCTGTGCCTTCTTATCAGAAGGGTCCACAGGCCACTCAGGTAGAGGCTCTTTGTTCTGGGAAAGCTGTTCCATAAATCTTTCCTGCAGAAAGAAAATGGCATCTAATCTATCAGAAGATGTTTCTGACATCTTACTCAGTCTCGAGATTTAGCGCTTCAGCTTCATCGACCATGCGCTGATCATTCTTAGTCTGGCGTCGAACGAATTCCTCAGACAGCGTCACGGAACTATCTCCTCGCTGAACATTGAGTTCGATCTGACGTAGATGATCTACGATATCAGTTCCAGTCAGCAGAGCACGCTGCAAAGAGCGAGCAACTTCACCGATCACTTCATCATGCAATTTATAAACTTTCTTAGCCATTTATACCTCCTTGGCATTTATGACTAATTGTATTGAATCCGAGCCAAAATGTTTATAAACTTTATCCGCAGTGGTATGTAACTCCGACGAAAGCACGCTTGTAAGGACCGATCTGTTCGCAACGATACTCGGTGGAGTTGAGATCGAAGTCGCAGTCCATCGTGATCTTAGCGACTGTGTAGTTGTGAAGTAGATCGTCGTCTTGCCTCATACCATACCCTGCGAGGTCTGAGGATGTGATATAGTCACCGTTCTCAAGGTTGCCGTTGATATCTGTTACCCACATTGCACCTTCGCCTACAGAGTTAATGATGACGCGGTCGTCGCCTGCAGGCTTATCAACACTTGTTCCCCAAATACCTTGTGTAAAGCTTCGCTCGTCACTGTCTGTATCCTCCACATTAGAGACAACACCAAAGACCCTCTTGTCGTTCGCCACTGAAGAAAGCTCAACTTTAGGCATGGCATCATTGATAGTAATATCATCTTCTCCCATTGAACTGTATTTACCTGTTGAGACAACAATAAGACCGACCTTATCTTCAAAGTCCGCAACTGTTCCCTCCTGCGGGATAGATCTGTGTTGACCTGTGAAGGTGAGCTGGCCGACATCAGTTTGTTTGGCTATATAGCCTCTACCTGCATCTGCATTGTTCCAATATCCATTCACAAGTTCTCCGTCAGTGTCCAGGACGAAATATTGAAAGGTAAGCTTATTGTCAGAATCAAGACCTATGTTCCAACCACCCGATGAGCCGTCTTGATAGAGCCTATCAATCATAATTCTATGCCCGAAATTAGTCCCCGCTTGGCGAATCATAAGAGGAGAAACACAGCCAGACGGCTGATCTGTTACCCTGTTAACGTAAAGCTTATCAATTCTTGTGTCGGCTGTAAAAGAAGCCTCGCCTGTAAAAGAAGCATCTCCAGCACAGCTAAGAGAACCTGGGTGGTTTGGATACCATGGGTGACTGCTGCCGTTAACAATATTAAGCCGTTGTATGGACATTGAACTATCGTGGTCTTGTTCAAAAAGCACCCCATCAGTTCTAAGATTGCCGTATATTCTTGAGCCGTCGCGTATATGAAGAGCTCCGTTGGATGAGAAGAGCACAACATCATCATTATCGACGTCTTTATACCCAACAGTAGAGAATCGACCTAAATCTAGGTATGATCTATTCGCAAACTTAACGTAAGAGCGATGGTCGCCGAATCTATAATAAGTATCATTGCTGTTATTCACAAACAAATTTCGTGTTATTAAGAGGCCATCGTCATCACCCAAAGTCCACTCTTCAGGGTATTTTGACATACCTGGTCCTTCAGGATTTCCAATAAAGATATTAGACTGCGGGTCCATGACAATAGAACCCGTTATCTGGAGCTTAGGACCGTCAGGGCCGCCACCCATGGGACCATAAGTATAAAATCTTGGGTTTGATGGCTGCCCAAATTCAAGATCTGGGAGCCATTGGTCCCGCCCAGACGCTAAGCTAACTCGATCAGTAAAACGAGGGTCAAGGTTGGGGTTAATATGATCAGTGGGCGCCCAGCCGCCACTCATTAATGAATAAGTGGGGTGGAAGCCGGCAGAAATTCCTGGCTCTGTCTGGTAAAAACCGCCTATTTCAATTTTTGGAATCTGTGTGTCATTGGGCATACTGCTTATTATAGATGCTACGAGCCCAGTTCCTTCAGGATTGTGGGTGTTGCTGCCCCCTATAACTGAACCATTGTATCTAAAGTACTGCGTGGGGGCAACAGACCAAGTAGTTGCATCCCCAGGAACATCAATTATTAAACTTCCTGTATGAGTATGCGGATTTTCAAGATTTGACCATCCGGAGTCTCCTGAGCCATCTGCTCCTGCTGGGCCTTGTGGTCCTGCTGGACCTTGTGGGCCTGCTGGACCTTGTGGGCCTGCTGGGCCTTGCGGGCCTGCTGGGCCTTGCGGGCCGACTCCGCCGCCACCCACGACTCTATTATTAACACCATCCTGCTGCACCACAGACGCAGCTTCTTCTCGACGAACCACGCGAACAATGGCACCATCATCTCCTGTCGATTGCAGAAAGATTCTGGTGGTGTTAGTAGTATCAAAGTAAACTGTAACAATTCTTGAGCCTGAAGCACCTGTGAGCTCATCCATGTGAGACCAGACATTGGCGTTATTCATCTGCCAGATGCGAATTGGCACCCGTGAGTAGATAAACATACCTGCGATATTAGCATCATCTGCTACACCGTCAGTAGCTAAGGATGGGCCTGTGAGACCCAAGGTTACTCTATTAACGCCTGCGACTAGATTTGTTGGATTCATTCAAATGCTCCTGTGTGTTTACTGACTGTTACTGCAAGGGCAACATAAACTACATATGAAGCAATTAATTTTAAATCAGATCCTCTCTCGGACCATCTCTTCGGGACGCTCTAAGCCTTTATTAATCGTGTCAATGTCAGGGCCGTACGAAAATCTTAAATAATTTTTAAATTTATTCTACGAAAAACATTCAACCCGCTCACGATCGCCTTATGGAACGTGAGCGGGCTGGATATAAACAGTAAGAAAAATTTGTTAATACTATACTATTTCTGTGATATTAAATCGATATTTCTTACCTGTCTTTCGATTGATAAGGAAGAGATCATCTGAGCCTTCTTGAATGGACCAGTGACCGTTTGTTCCATCGACTTCATTGGCTCTTCCTTCATTGTTCAGATTAATATCTCCCACTAAAAGATTTGGCGTCTTAACTTGGTCACCCTCTGCTTTAATCCAAGTGTCACCGATGTACATCGAGTTAGGGCTTAAGTATAAGTGTCTTATTTTCTTTTCTGCCGTGCCAATATCATATGTAGCGTTAGTATCAGGTATGATATGAGAGTCTAAGTTGCCATTTAGGTAAGCAGCAACATCTGTGTTTGTATAACCGCCTGTACCTGAGACGAATTCAAGCATTGTCCCTGCGTTATTAACTCTTGGATATTTTCCGGCTTGAGCGGCAAATGATGACGGAGTATCTGTTAGATCTAAGAATGAACTTGAGGCAATATGAACTTGATTATTCACACCATCTTGTGCAACATTTGAATCTGCTGTCTCTCTACGAACAGCTCTAACAACAACATTATCTTCCCCTGTCGACTGCAGGAAGATTCTAGTAATCTCAGTGTCATCAAAATAGACTGTCGAGATTCTAGACCCTGCTTCTCCTGTAAGAATGTCTAGCTCAGACCAGACATCAGCATTATTCATCTGCCAGATGCGGATTGGAACCCTTGTAAAGATGAATATGCCCGCGAGGCTGGCATCATTTGCCACACCAGACGTGTTGTTGGCGGGCACTGCAACTCCAAGTGTTAGACGATTCACTCCTGACGCGAGCGTAGTTGGTGTCATTTTTGATCCTCCTTTTTTGTTGTTTTTGGAAATAACACATTCTAATTATTGCCGAGCGGGAGAATAAAAATGAAAAATAATCGTAAACTAAATTCTCTCCTGGACCATCTCTTCGAGACGCGCCAAGCCTTTATTAATAGTCTCCATGTCAGGGCCGTACGAGAATCTCAAATAATTTTTAAATCTTGATCCCGCATTCTTCATTCTTTTCCCTGGATTGACATCAAAGAACTCTCCTGGGACAGCAATCACTTTCTTTTCTAAGCAAGCGTGAAAGAAATCCATGCCAGTGTTTAAGCCCTCAGGTAGTGCTGATACATTTCCCCATAAGTAGAATGATCCACCTGGCTCACAGTCAAATGTTACACCTATTTTTCTGAGTCCATCCATCATGACTTGACGTTTCTGTCTAAACTCTTTCTGAATAGACTGTGTCTCTTGAGTCACAGCTTCAGGCGTTACGAGAGATACTGCTGCTCTTTGAATTGGGCGAGGAGCTCCACCGTCCAAGAAGCTACCAGCGCTATTGATGGACTTAATAACATCTTTGGGACCAACTACCCACCCGATTCTCCACCCTGGATATCTTTGGTTTTTTCCGAGACCGTTAACTATCAATACATTGTCTTTGTTGACATCATTGATGTATTTGCAGCAACTTAGTGTCTCTCCTGATGGGACACCTTCCCAAACATAAGAGCTATAAAACTCATCCATAATCAGAGAGCATCCTGTCTCTCTTCCTGTTTTAATCCATTCTCTGAGGTGTCTTCCAGATATTGTCTTACCTGTAGGGTTGCAAGGATTTGAAACAAGTACTGCGCCCAATCCTCTTCCCTGGATCTCTTTTCTTAAATCTTGGTGAGAAAACGTGTATCCGTTATCAGGGTCAAGCATGATTGGAATAGTGTTAAAACCTTTAAAGGTTGACAAAAGCTCTTCATAGGCTGTGTAATCAGGTAAAAAGTGCCCTAAATTAATAGCGTCAAGAGCGGCAACCACTCGGGTTAAAATAGCTCTACCTCCACCGGCAATTGAGACATTTTCTGCTGTGTATTTAGATTTCTTATTTTTTCGGTAAAGAACATTGTACATGTTCGCGATGGCTTCGCGGAGTTCAAGAAGCCCACCGACAGGTGCATACTCATGATCACCTTCATCGATATCAATGTGGCTAATGCGCTCTAATCCACCCTCTAAGTACCCAGTCTCAGGCTGCCCTTGACCGAAATTACACCAATCAGGATGACCGCGATAGAAGCCTAGCTTCATAGCCGACGATGTTGTAAAAATAACACCAGTTTTTGGAACCTGACGAAACACAGATTTTGTCATAGATACTCTCCGTTAAAGGCACATCTATTAACTATTCTATTTCGACACCTACTTCGACTGAGATTTTCATTTCGGGCATGCCAACGTGATCAACTAGGCCGATTTCTAGGCACTCATCAGCTTCGAGAAACCAGTCTGCTCTTCCGCGCTTGTGAATCTCTTTGAGGAAGTAATCTGGTCTTTTCCCGCAGTTGGATGACATAAGACGCATAATCTTGTTATTCAAGCGATCCGACTCATTAACATCTGCTTTTAGCTCTTCCACTTTTTGGCGACTGCTCATAGAACTAACATCATGAATCATAATAGTTGAGTTGGGCGCAGCATATCGATATCCCTTGGTGCCACAAGAAAGAAGAACAGCTCCGCATGACATAGCCTTGCCTTCTGCGATCGTCATAATTGGAAGTGTTGCACTTTCAATCGTATCAATCATGTTTAAAAGAGAGTATACTGCACCACCGTATGAGGCAATAACTACAGGAATCACAGGCTGCCCAGTATTGTGAGCAGCATTGACTTCATCTCTAAATTTTCTAGCAGCATCCTCATCAAAATTATTGACAGTAATAATGATCGGATTGTATCTTAGCTTGACTTCGCTAATCTTTTCATCTATTTGTATAGTTTTTCTCATTTTGAAAAATCTCCTCAGATATAACTATCCGCACTTTCCATGTCCGCAGGATTTACATGTGACGCATCCTTCTTGATAGATCAAAGATCCTTCCGCGCCACAGTTTTCACAAACTTCTTCGCTTGCTGCTGTACCATCCGCAATATAATTCTTAAGAACTCTTGCAATTACTCGAGAGAAAGATGAGAAATCAGTATCTCTATCCTTCTGAAGTTGTTCAACCATAAAGGAGACTGGCGCGCCGTGACGAAGAGCAAGAGAGATAGTTCTTGTAAAAGCTGAGTGTGTTGGGTTGTCAAACACTTCCACGACATCCTTGATGCAAAACTCATCTGTCGCGTGCCCAAACCTAAGGTCGTACTTAGAGTTCTTTGTCTTTCGAACTCTCTTTGTCAGAGTTCCATCTTTATAGTACCTGGGAATCTCAATCTTATTGGCTAAGCCACCAAAAACCTCGTAGGGCTTGCCATCCATGAGGCCAACAAGAATTGTCCACTTTTCACCTTTGATGGAAGTCTGATGAATATCACAGTCTAGAAGATCAGGACGCTTAGGTGCTGGAGTCTCAGAGAAAGCATCATCATTTGGCTTGGTATCGCTTGAAACAAGAACGCCAGATCGAGAACCATCTCTGTAAACTGTCACACCCTTCAAGCCTTTCTTCCAGCCACGCCAGTAAACTTTTTTCACATCATCAACTGACACATCGTTCGGAAGATTAATAGTCTTGCTAATTGCGTGACACACCCATCGCTGGGCGGCGGCTTGTAAGTCTACAGCAGACTCCCAATTAATTTCATTTGCAGTTGCTTCTGCGTATGGACTATCTTCAATCTCAGTCAGCCCTGTCGCATCCATCCACTGCTTGAACCCATGATGATACACATCAAATTCTTGCCACTTATCTCCGAGATCATCTACAAAATCAGGAGTAGCATCTGGATCGTTTGAGTTTATCTTCTTTCTGCGTGTGTATTTTAGCATGAAAGCAGGCTCAATACCCGATGTTGTCTGGGTAAGCACAGAAACGCTTCCGCAAGGAGCGGTGGTAGTTAATGCAATATTTCTCCTACCGTGATCTCTGTGCAATTCTCGAAGCTCTGGCGCAGCTTCAAAAAGCCTCTCCATAAATGGGTGACCTTCTTCCTTGTCAAAGTCGTAAACAGGGAATGCGCCTCTTTCTGTAGCCATATGACAAGAAGACTCGTAGGATCCGATAGCCAAAGTGCTATAAATTTTCTCAGTCAGCTTGATAGACTTCTTAGAGCCATACTTTGCACCAAGCATAGCCAAGGTGTCTCCGATTCCTGTCACACCCAAACCTGTTCTTCGACCGGCTTGAGCAACCTCTTTAATCTTTCGCCACAAAAGGAGTTCATTTCTTTTGACTTCATCTCCTTCGGGATCAGCTTCAATCTTATTGATTATCTTATCAACACACTCAATCTCAAGATCAATCAGATCGTCCATGAGACGCTGGGCTTTTCCTGCGACCTCTCGGAAAAGGTCGTAATCAAATTCTGCTTTCTTTGTAAAAGCATTATTGACAAAAGAAGTCGTATTCAAAAGAAGTAAGCGGCAGCTATCGTAAGCTGAAAGAGTAATTTCGCTACAAGGATTTGTGCTGATTGTGTGAAAACCATCATCCTTATAAATTTGAGCAGGTGTATAGTTTAGAACATTATCCCAGAAAAGAAGGCCTGGCTCAGCAGATCCGTGTGCAGACTCAATGATCTGATTCCAGATATCTGCAGCTGAAGCTGTTCTGGTGACAACCTTATCATCTCCGGTAGCATCAACAGGGAAACGAAGCTCATAATCTTCATTGTTCTCAACTGCGGTCATAAACTCATCAGATAGCCTGACGGAGATATTCGCACCTGTCACCTTCGATAGATCACGCTTGATATTAATAAAGGTCTCGATGTCTGGGTGATGAATTGAGATAGTGAGCATGAGAGCGCCTCTACGACCTCCCTGCGCCACCTCTCGGCAAGAGTTAGAGAAACGCTCCATGAAAACACCGATGCCATCAGTTGTCTTTGCAGCGTTAGAGGTACGCAAACCGTGCGGTCGGATGGACGAGATATCAAATCCAACACCTCCGCGGCGCTTCATGATCTGAACCTGCTCTTGATCTGTCTTTAAGATTCCACCATAAGAGTCTTGGGGTGAGTCTACAACAAAGCAATTAGACAAAGACTGGATCTGGTGTGTGTTACCGATACCTGACATGGGTGAGCCTTGCGGAACAACATACTTAAAATTCTTGAGAAGATCATAAATCTCATCTTCGCTCATTGGATTAGGATACTTTGCTTCTATTCTAGCAAATTCCTTCGCAATCCTCTTGTGCATCTCATCAGGCGTGGACTCAAGGTAATTTCCTTGATTGTCCTGCAATGCATACTTCGTAGCAAAGACGGAAGCAGCAAGCTCGTCGCCACTAAAATACTCTAAAGACTTCTCAAAAACTTCATTATAATTTGCCATTTTTCTTCCTGGTTATAATTATTTTTTACATTATTGCTTTTCGCTGGTTTTGTTTTCTCTTTTACTGACTTGTTTCCACTTTTGTTGCAAAACCTTTTTTATGTCAGTTTCATTCTTATCTTTTGCTTCTTCAAGAGTCATCTCATCAGCATTTTCAATAACAGAGAACATAGACATAGCAGTGTTTAGCTTGATGGGAAACAGTATTCCGTCTCGACCAGCTCTGTTCTTCGCGATATAAAGCCTGCCTAAGCCGGAAGCTTTTTCAGCAGGCTTTCTTGAGATCGAAACAACAACATCAGCGACTTGAGCTTTTCCGTATGATTCTGACATGTTTTCGAGACCTACAATATCAGAAGATGCGCTATCTCTATTGCTTTGAGAAGCAGTCCAGATCGGGATGTTTTTCTCCATCGCCAAGTTACGAAGATCTTCATAGACTTTTTTAAGCTCATGCCGCATAGATTCATATTGCCGTGATGATCTCATAATATCTGCATAATCGATCACGAGAAGATCAGGAATAAATCCTTTTAAGGAAAGCTTTTCAATGTGCGACCTAAGAGTTTGGACTGTAGCAGTACCTGTTGGATATTCCTTGATTATGATTCTGCCCAAACCTTCCATTTCTGAGTATGCTTCTCTTACTTCTTCAGATCTCTCTGGAACTTCGTTCGATGGAATCATGCAGATGTTTGAATCATACCTTAAGCCTGTTGCGTTTTCGGTAAGTTCAAAAGTGTAGTGAATAACATTCTTACCTTTTTTAACAGCGGCTGCGCCAAGATTAACAAGCATATGTGACTTACCTACACCTGTTGGAGCGGTAATCACACCAATCTCTCCTCGGCCTAAGCCCCCATTTAAGATACCTTTTTGATCCAGCGCTTCAAGTCCTGTGGGGACAGGATGTCGACTAACTCTTACAAAGCGTGCATCCATATCTTCAAAAAGATCGTGACCAATTGAAGGGGTAGTTCCAACAGCGAGGGCACTTCGCATGAGATCCATAACAGAGTCAAACTTATCTGTCTGAATGAGATCTACAGCTTGCTCAAGTGCACCTCTAAAAGCTTGCTTCCTGCAAAAATCGAGAGCTTTGTCCTTGACGTATTCAAGATCACCCATGTCTGGGTTGTGCCTGATTCTTTGTAAGTACTCAATTATTTGGTCACGAAGAACTGTATCATTTCCTGTTTTCAAATCGTCTCGTATAATCGACACAAGCAATTGGAGTGTAGGAAAATCTTTGTATTTTGTGTGGTACTTAAAGTATCTATCGGCCAAAAACTTAAGATATTTCAAGTCAAAGAAATCAACATTAATAACTTCAGACATCTGTTCTGCCCAAAGCCTATCTGTTAACAATCCTTGAACGATTTTTTCTTGGAAGGCCTTGCCGTAACTTCCAAAAGAGACACTCGAATCATCGTAAGACACGTATCTTACTCCTTTTACTTTACGTAAATCATGCTTAATAAGAGGCCTTCGACATCCAAATTTTGAATGCCCATTTTGATCAGCTCTCTCATCAATGTAATCTTATTTCTAGAAGGCTCAAATGTATCTATTATGTGATTGATTTGATCCATTTGGCCTGCCGATAGATTATTCGTATCTAAATATATCAGACGCCAATTTCTTTTCACGATATCAAAATTATCAACTATCTCTCTGTACAGCTTAATTTTCTTATCTGTGTTCGCAGAAGCAGCATCAAAAATTTCCATCAAAGTTGCTTCTTCGCTTGTTGCTAAAATAGGAAATCTCTTAGCGACTGACTTAAACCCTGCACCCTTAATCCCGTCAATGTTATCAGAGCTATCTCCCACCAGGCACTTTGCTAGGCAGTAATTCTCGCAAGATACACCTGTTAAGTCAACGACATCTTCAGCTTCAACAATCTCTTTTTTGCCGAGTCTGTATATTTTAGTTTTATCATTTAGCAACTGGTAGTAATCTTGATCCGATGATATGATGACTTTGTTTTCATCTCGTAAAGCGTACTTACAAAGATAGCCGATGACATCATCGCACTCACAGTCGCCAACATATACTTGACATATAGGTAGTTTCTTAAGCAGGGAGATTAGAGATGCAATCTGGTAATTTTTATTCTTTTCAGAATCAGGTATATCATCCCCATAGAACCTGTTCATTCTTTTGGGCTTTTTACCTTTTTTATACGCGGGATGAATTGATCTTCTTCTAGAAGATCCTCCCCCTTCCCAAACAGCAATAATCTTAGTCGGGGAAAACTTATTACAAACTCCTCGCAAAGTCTTAAGAAACCCTACAGTCCCACCTATATGATGGCCATGCGAAGACATTTTAGGATTTGCCGCATAACATCTAATGAAGATGTTCATGCAGTCTAGTACAAGAACAGTGTCATTCATTTTATTTGCCTGAAGAACCGAATCCCTTGTCAGATCTTTTTGTCGGCCTTACGATATCAGCTTCCATAAATGATGTGGTAGATGACAGCGTTTTAGCATGCACAGCGTAAACAACGATCTGAGCGACGCGATCACCCGTGCTTACGCTATAATCTTCTTTTCCGCCATTGTAAAGAATTGGGCAGATCTCACCCCTGTAGTATGGATCAACAATTCCACCCACAGGAAATACAGAATGCTTAAGTGCTAGTCCTGATCTTCCCTCAATCTTTAGCAGGATCACTTTATGGATATCATTGTCATAGGGAGTTTCGGCAAGAACCAAGCCTGTCTTAATTTGACGAGACTCTCCTGGAGGAATAATGCAATTTTCCACTGCATAAAGGTCCCAGCCCACATCACCGTAATTTTGAGTTGGAATAACCGCCGACGGGTGTGCTTTCTTAACTTTAATATTCAGACTCAATTTAACTCATCCTCAGCAAGATCCATTGCGATAGATCTTACTTCTTCATAAGAATTTGTATCAACTTCTTGATTGTCTTTAAAACGCTTTACAAGAATCTCTTCAAGCATTACTTCAATGTGCTTAGCATACTCAGGGTCATTCAAAAGGTCTTCCATGCCGCTCTTTGTGAATTTTTTCTCAACCTTGACTTCACCTGTTTTGGCGTCAGACACAGTAAGAGTCTTCCAGGCACCGGCACCTTCAACAGAATATGTGTTTCCTTTTGTGGTAACATCAGCTGAAGATCTAAGCAAGTCAGTTATCTGCTCATGCTCTTTGACACCTACGCCGAAGTGAATCTCGAACTGGCAAGACCTAAATGGAGGTGCAACCTTATTCTTGATCGTCTTTGCAGATACATTGATTCCTACGACATCACCCTTCTTGTTCTTGATTGGAGAACCAGCACCCAACTTAATTCGGGTAGAAGAGTGAAAAGGAATTGCCATGCCACCTGGAGTCGTAGTAGGATCTCCGTACATGACACCGATCTTGGTGCGTGTTTGGTTAAGGCATATGAAAAGAGTATTAGTATTTCCAATAACTTGAGTAATCTTTCTCATGCCCCTGGAAATAGAGCGTGCCTGAAGCCCGATCGTATCTTTGTCATAGTCACCTGTCAACTCAGCTTTTGGTGAGGAGGCTGCAACGGAGTCCCAAACAATAGTGATAGGAACATCCTTGTTCAATCCACGCGCTTTTGTAATCGTTGACTCAGCGACCTCAAATACTTCTTCGGTGCACGCAGTCTCAATAAAGACGAAACGCTTAGAAACATCAATTCCAAGCAGCCCTAAGTTCTCAACAGACGTCCCGTTCTCGGTGTCGATGTAAACCACAATACCCCCCATCGCCTGCGTATTGCGGGCGATTTGGAGGGCAATGTGGGACTTACCGATCGAAGGTGGACCAAAGATCTCTACAATTCTTCCGCAAGGAAGACCACCCCTTTTTCGATTAGCAACAATGTAATCAAGTTGGCGAATTCCAGTAGAGACCCAAGCCTTTACGTGTGTTGGAGACTCATCAACGCTGAGATTGTAGGCGATACGACTACCGTGATCCTTGTTAAGAGATTTAATCAAGTCAGAGGTGAAGTCATCAGTCTCTGGGCTCTTTGCAGTCTTTTTTCTCGCCATACGTCACCTCAACCTTCTAGAAGATCGGCAAATGCTTCATCAAGAGAAGTGTATTGCTTACCCTCTTCTTGCGTACTCTTCTGACTGGTGGTTGTGGTATCAGTCGTCGTAGTATTGGTTGTGGTGGTCGTCGTGGTCTGCTCGGTTCCGTCTGAGGAGGATCCATTGAGCCAGTCATTCACCTTCTTCTCAATCTCTTCGTAGGACTCGAGACTATACAGCTCATCGAGGTCCGGAAGACTGTCCAGCAAATTCTGGGTTTGTGTGTCATCATTAGTCAGTTGCGTTTGCTTCCCGCGAGGCATAACTGTAGTGGTGGCCCAATTTTGACCTGGCTGCTTGGTGATGGTAACTTTTACATCACGACCCTCCAAAGGATCGGTGATGTCTCCATAATCGGGATCAAGCATGATAGAAAGCAGATCCTGGTAGACACGCTTACCGAAGGACCAGAGTTGAGTACCCTTGTCTTCTTCACCTCGAACCACAACAGGGGCATAAGCACGCATCTTGGGATACAGGCGCTTACACAGCTCAGCAGACTCAGGGGTACCGTCGTCACGCAGCTTGTTGATCAGCTCCTGGATGGGATCAGGCTTACCGAACTGCTTGGGTGCGAGGATACCGCGATTCTCACCGATGTTGTAGTAGAACCAGCGCTCCTTGAAAGGTTGGCCGTCGGAATCTTTCCACGGCAGCAAGCGAATGGTGTATTCGCCCTCATCGGGACGCCAAAAGATCGAGCTTCTCTTAGGACCGTTCCCAGAGAGCTGTGCGACCTTACGTCGAATTGCATCAAAATCAAGTGCCATTTTTGTCTCCTTATTTCTGGCAGTTTGTATGTAGTAAATTTACACACAAAATCGCAGATGTTCAAGGGAGACTGTAATTATTTTTCGTTTCTTTGGCGGGCCAAGATGCGGGCGTTCAACTTCACGGGACGGCCACCATACATCTTAGCTGTGAACTCCCCGCGAGACTTCAGCGTGGAGGGATGGTTAGACGCACCCAAAGGCAGGGAGTATCCAGCAACGGCAGCGGAACCGGAAAACTCATCCATGTCCTGGCGATCTTCCTCGTTCTCTTCCTCGTCCTCATCCATGAGCTCAACTGAGTAAGCAGCGACATCTGCAGGCATCTTTCTCTTGCGGGCCTCTGTGATCTCATGCTGGATCATCTCTCGGATCAGTTCTCTCAATGCTTGCTCTTCCATGCTTTGCTCCTTAGACTCATGTATACCGGTAGCTCCGATCATGCCTTTGCCCCCGCCTTTCTTGATGTATATGCGCTTCATGGAGGTCTTGTAGTTTCCGGCTTTGCCGGGCGGGCCATCCATCTTCTTGAAGTCTTCCTTGTCTTCGTCGGTGTAGTGGACTAGAGATCCGTCACCCATACGTCCCATGATGGAAGCTGTGTACTGGCCCGTCTGGCCCGTTCGCGGCCACGCTTGGGGTAAGTTTCCTAACCTGTGCGCGTCGGGTGGGGCGATCCGGTGAGAAGTTCCGTGAGCTCCTGTCTGTGCTAGACCGGATCGTCTCTCGTGACCCCTCTTGATGTACTTTGGTTGAAAGCGCTTCTTCATAACGTTGTATAAGTATGCTTCAAGTAGAGAAAGGGTTCATCTCTCTCGATCTGCTGCCATGACCAGTTTGTTAGCAGAAGAGATCACCAGGGCGAGGGTCGGTTCCCGCATGGAGTAGAGTCGTGTGTCGTCTGTGAGTCCGTCGGCCAGAAGAATAGCCAGCCACTCCTCTTGAGTCAAGTCAACCCCAAACTTTTGTAAGAGGTAGAGAGATCTGTGTGTAGCGCGCATGTGTCGAAGTTCTGGATTAAACTTGTAGTTCTCACCGAGCTTATCACGTCGCCAGTCGTTATCCTGGGGTAAGTAGAGGTCTTGATTCTCGTCACCGACTTTTCCAATGAGGCAAAACAGAGAGCACAGGATGATGGACTCCTTCGGGAGTTTAGCATCGTGTGCTTTTACTAATTTGTAAGAAGCGTCAAGAATCTTTAATGCATGATCTAAAAGTCCACCGGGAAAAGAATTGAAATATTCTGTTCTCTCTGAGGATGGGCAAGTTACTAGTCTCTCTTCTATGTGCGTCAAAAGATTGATAACAGCTTGTGATCTGTCACCTAGCTTCTCGCAAAGAGACTTAAACATCTCATAATCTCGCTGCATCTTCTCAATATTCATTTCAATAGTCAATTTACCAACTCTTTCTTAATGTAAAAGTGTGCGTCCAAATTATCTGCCTTGCTACCCACTTCGCACAAGGTGTCTAAAAACTTTACTTCATCGGGAGGACAATCTATAAGAAGCGCATCATGAAGAATGAAAACAGGTCTCATGCTCTTGCCGTGGTCCTCAATAGCTTGAATCATTCTTCGGAACCCTTGCAAGGCAACGTCGACGGCAGTTGACTGGATAAGATTGTTGTATAAGACGTGCTCTGAGTCGTTTCGAACCCGAATATTTCTACCGTAATAATTTTGAATAAATCCTGACGTTGCTTGCTTTGATAGTTCTTCTCTTATTATTTTCGCCCCAAAGAAACTATCGAGACTGTTCATTGTCTCTGCGGGATCTAGCATGGTTCCTGATAAGATATCTTTCACTCTCTTTTGTCCCATACCATATAGCAATGCGATCGTGAGAAGCTTAGCGGATTCTCTGCCAACCCTGTTATCGAGAATGTTATTGGCAACATTGTTGTAGATATCTTTGGGTGGATTATGCCCGATCATTGAAAGAGCAACTCTTGGCTCAAGGCTCGTGTAGTCAAGCTGAACTATTCGTCCTTTATCGAACCTAGAGGTCAAGATAGCACGATGCTCTTTTTTAAGAGTTAGGATTTGCGGGCCTTTTCGAATAGTCAATCGTCCTGTATTGGTAGAAGTAAATCCATAAACAGGCCTTTTTGAAAATCCGTCCGTCGGAGAAAAGCTTTGAATAACATTTTTATTAGGTGTTAAAGGATCTGCCATAAGACTTTGATATGAGATGCCATCAATCTTAACAGGTGAGAGTTTCTGGGATGCTCTCTGTGCTTTAATTAGATAGTTTTGATAGTATTCATACTGGTCGCTAGATGAAATTGATCTGGAGCCATCTACGATCCTCTGGATAAACCTTTTAAAAACCTTAGCAGGAACAGCTTGATGCCACGGAATATTCTCTTCAATTCCTGCTACTTTTAATGCGTCAACATATTGTTTTCCTGGAGACAGAACCAGCTCGCTTCCCATTAGCTCACTAACTGTGACAAAAGGATCATGCTCTGAGAATCCTACTGGGAAGCAACTTCCGGGCAAGGCCGCGGTCCACACTATCTCGCCGCTCTCTTTTGAAAGCATGTGCAAGTTTGTACCGAGGACTTTTTTACTGATGCAGACATCCATGCATGTATTATATTGTCAAGAATCAGGGTTTACACTTTATTTTGTGTCATCATCCTTGTTCTTGTCAATGTAATCGATTGCGTTCTTGAGAGTCTTGTATGTGCTTCTATACTTCCCGTCGGCAAGAAGGGACGACATATTCAAGCTTGTCGTAAACCTACCTGGCGAGATGTTGTGTGTGACACCCCTGGCGTAATACAGGTTATCAACGGACGTTCCTGTTTTAAAATCTATGAACATGTTAGTTCTGTATCGTAGGAGAGGACATCCCATAGTTGTCATGCTTAATGAGTTAGGCTTTGTAAAAATTGGTAAACCGTTTGAACCTAGGCCGCTAGCTGATCTTTCGGGATTTCTGCCAGCTTGCGACAAAACAACATTCACAAAATCTTTATTTTGATTAGTTCTGAATGATGCATCAATTATGGCTGACGCTTCGGTGCCGTACTCGATGAAGGGATACTCACCTGCAATTTTCTTTTTTATCGTCTCATAGGGAAGGTCGATGATAAAATCTTGAATATTTCCGTCAACACCTGCTTCTCTAACTACCTTCAAGCCTTTGGGATTTGATTTTATAAGCTCATCTATGAGCCGATTGAGAGTCTTAGCTCGAGCGTCTGGCTTAGACGCGGGTGCATCTTTATTTCTTCCTGCCATAGTATTTTTTATGGCTGCTAAAGTGTTGAGACCTTCCAAAGAAGCATTCAATAGATTCTCATATGGCTCTTGACGACCAGCTTGTGTGTCATAAACGTGTATTCTTAAAATCGTATCTTTTTCTGCAGATTTTCTAGACTCGTTAGCAGTTGGAATTCTTGGGATTGCTTCAAACTCCAAAGCAATTTTAGGAAACATAAAATCTGATGTCTTTTCATTGATAGTTTTGATCTTTTCTTTTTGCGCATCATTTAGCTTCTTTACGTTTGTCTCACCTTTGCCTACGGCTTCAACAACTGACTGTCGTTTTCCATTTACGATCTTTTGATAACCTTCATCAGAACTATCGATTAAATCATATTGAGGAGCTCCGACAAAATTAACAAAATTTGACATAATGAACTTAATAAGCGCCTCTACGGGTATGTCTGCAGTTCTGTGTGCCTGCATAAGATAGTTTACACCTTCTCTAAGGTCGTTTCTATCCATAAGAAACTCTGCAGTTGTTAAGTTACCTGCTGCGTTGAAAACTTGACTACTTGGACGTGATGAGAATGGATAGAAATAAAACTGTACCTCGGAATAGTTTCCAGTCTCAAGAAGAGGATTTCCTACTAACAATCCTAAAACCTTTCCAAGTGAAACATAAGGGACTTCATTAAATTCTATACTAAGGCGTTCTTCCTCTTCTCCTGACAGTGTGGTAGCTTTATAGACTTTTGTGAAACCCTTTTTGACTCCTAAATCAGGAGCTTTTGATAATGCTCCTCCTAAGAAAGGATCTGTTAATTGTGGATTGCTTGTTTCAAAATTATTAAATAGAAGCTTTACAACATCATTAGTTGCGTCTGCTAGCTTATCTCTTTGTCTTTGAAAATTAACCAGCTCTTCTTGAAGTTCTTTTGCGCTAGCGTTATAGTTTTCATTTTTCTTCTTAGACGCTTCCTCAAGTTTGTCAATAACCTTTTGCAATCCTTTTGGATTAAACGCCAATATTGACTTGCCTAGAGCAGAAACATCGACAAGATCAGGTGAGATCTCTTTGCCCACTCCTTTTCGGCCAGCAATTTTTAAAACAGTTTTTTCTATCTTAGAAAGAAGCCTAGACTCATTCTTAAAGTATTCATTATTGTCAATTGAAGTCAGTTCAGCATTTCGATCACCGAGATCTATTATTGATAAGTCAATCTCGACCTCTCCGTTTTGAGTAAATCTTAAGTCACTATTGTAAAGCTTCCATTTACTCTTTCTTCTAAGACTATTTAAAAAGTCTGCATAATCGTTCTTTCCAGAATCTGCATCGGGATGTATCCAGCCATACTCAATAAAAATATGATTTGACCCATAGTTGTCAGGCCTAATTAAAGCTGAAATCTCATGAAGACGAGAACGATCATGAAGAACGATAGAAAGATTTCCTGTTGCTTTCTGATAATAGCCACCTGCAACTGGTTGCAAATTCACAGTAAAGCTTTTAATAGACATAAAGGGCCTGAACTGGTCTAAGATTGGCTCAACCCGCGATCCTCCTGCACCATCGGTTGACGGAATTAAAGTCTGGGGTGTCGTGAACATCTCCATGCCGAAAGTAGAATTTCCTTGGTCGATAAAGCCAGTTTCTTTGAGATTAGAAGGCACGCTCTGCGCAAGGGTTGCATTTGCTGACTTGGCGTCTGGCTTGGATGCTCCTTCAAGAGACTTATACAGGCTAAGAGACAGTGCGCTTCCTTCTCGATCTAAAGCTTTTTCTCCTGTCTCAAAAACGACATCAAGAAAAGGCATGCACCTGGAGAATTCCAGAGTGGGAATACTATTCATGAAAATAGCGATCTCATCAATATTCGAAACGACAGGTGTATAGTTCCCATTGAGAACGTTTACAAAATGCATTTGTCTGCTTCTATCGTTACTCCAGTCAGACTCAGGTATAAATCTTTCAGGTAAGTGAGCAGGTCTTTTCTCTTTTCTAAATTTTATTCTTGGAATGGCGTCTCTAGTTATAAAAACATTGTTTGGATCAGCGACTTCAGGAACTTTGATCTGAGCTTGAAACTTTTCTGGATTTAATTTTTCGTCAAATCCGAAAACAAATTCAAAATCATTTTTTAAATCTCTTAAAAAGTCTTTGTCATTGCTTCCTAGCGAAGTCAGCGAATTTGCAATATCTCTCATAGATCTTGCGCCGTCGGTGTCATAAGTCAACAAATCTTGGACTTGCTTTAGCTTTGAAGTTCCGTCTTTCTCATCATTTGTTATAGCAACTCCAGGCTTAAGCTGAATCCCGCCGGACTGGCCTAGTATTCCGCCGTATCCTGTAGACGCCTTTATCTTCTTGGCAGCCTCTTTCATCTTTCGATGATTGGACCCGCCTATGACGCCTACTTTATTGCTCATCCTACCAGATCTCCGATCTGAGATAAATCAGTTGGTATGCTTAGCTCGGTTCCAGCAGGAACTTGAAGCCCCCACCCGATGTTGCTTGCCGCGGCGATTACCCACCACAACCTAGAATCACCATAAGCTTGACCTGCGACTGTGTCTAACCTTTGGCCTTCTGTCAGTATTCTTGTCTGGAGACTTATCTCACCTCGTCTTACAGCTTGCCTAATCGCATTTACTGCAGTTCCTGTTCCAAAAGCACGACCTGCCAGAATTGTACCATCTCTATTGTATCTACTAATTGCCATCGGTCTTCCTTTACAGCAAGTTTCTTAACAGGACATCAACAACTGCACCAGAATCAATCTGGTTTCTTTTTGCTGCGACTTCGACGGTGTCGCTAATGTAATTAGAATCTCCTGCGAATCGAAGTAACTCAGAAGCGCCCATGGGCCCTGCGTCTTGGAATGCTTCAACTATTTCTGCTGCGCCGCCGACTTGCCTTGTGCCTGCGATTCTGTTAGAAGGATCTCCGACTGGATAGTTCGCGGCTCGGTTGTAACCGGTGTGATCCAAGCCAGGTGCAATGTCGTGAACCGGAGCAAATCGCATCGTAATCTGAGCAGTTTTTGGCGCACGAGCATCTTTTTCAACTTCCCAATTTGTATTGCTGTCAATCCACGTGAAAGTCATAGATTCAATAAAGCCAGCGAGGCCCTTGCCACCTGCTTCTTCGAAAGATTTGACAACTGAGTTGTTTTGTGACTTTAAGAACTCATTCGTACTAAATGCGTACCTGCCGCCCATCGTCCCTGGCATGCCAACTATAAATCCTGCGGCAGCTGCAGAGATATCACCTGCGTTTACAACACCAACTGCCCCCTTAGCAACAAGCGTGGCTGCCCTCACAAGTGCAAGCCCCTCGGCAAAAACCTGTGTTTGTTGAGGTTCTATAATGCAATCAACCCCTCCAAACTCTCCTAATCCTGCAGCAGAAAGAAGATCAGGTGTCCCTTGCAAACTACCGACGTATTTAATTGTTCCATCAACGTTTTTTCTTTCTACGATTCGAGCATAGACATCTTTGAAGGGAAGTTCAAAATTTCCTTGTCCATCAGCGCGAGGTAGAGATCTAACAGCCGGATACGGTATTCGAACAATATCAAATGGAATTAAACCTCTTGTATCGTTTGAAATTGAACTTGGAATTAGTTTAGCATTTCTTACTATTCCACCCAAGACTGTAGGTAAGTCAATTACTGACTGATTGAAATCTTCGGTCCCAAAAGACACTACTACGTCATTTCGCCTCAGCAGAGTTTTAAGCTCAAGTTGAGTGAGTGGGACAGATAAGCCTGTACTTGGATTAAAGTCTGGTGTTCCTAATCCGAAAAGTCGTGATAAATTAAACTTGCTGTAATTGGATCTAATGACATCACCGATTCTCAACCTAATCATTGGCGAAGCGGACATAACCTGAGAAAAAGGCATGATAAACTGCGTGCTTCCGTCAGGACTCTGGACTTTTCTGCCCTTTGTGTATTGAGGATAAAGAAGGGTTGTGAGCTTATTAAGCTTAAACCACATCTCATCAAAGTCTTCTCGAGATGTTGCGACCAAATTAAAAGTAAAGCCAATTGATCTATCTGTGTTTTGATAGATTCTGATTGGATCTGCTCTACCTATTGAAGTTTGAGTTGAATATCTTGCACCATATTGATCTGTTAACGTTGACAAGAAAGCGTGAAAAGAAACTAGCTCATTTGTTCTCAAGTCCTGAAAGTAGAAAGGCACATATTCTGCATCAAGTCGTTTTTCATGTCGAGAAACCTGACGTTTGGAAAGCTTCTTGCCGATCTTTGATATCGTTCTAGATTCTAGACCTGCATGTGCAGATGATATCATTCCTGTTTGCCCTGTCATCGTGTTGGCAAACTCAATAGACGGGGGAAGCAAGAACATAGAAGGCGTTGATGCACCTCTCCACGCCAAGCGGGGATCATTGGGTGCACGTCGACTCTTAATAGAAGCAGCCACTGGAAGATCAGTGAAAAGCGGATTTGAAGAGTCAGTCCTAATCCGATCCATATCGTACGAACCTTTTTCAAATTTTAAAGATGCATCTCCGATCGAAGCAAAAACATTAATTGCGCCGATTAGCTTAGAATTTCTAAGCAGAGATAGCACACTGTGCACACCATCGCTTCCGCTTGGTGAAGATCCGGTATTTTGATCAATAGATCTCTGTAGTATATCTTGAGCACTTCTTGCAATAGCTCTAGAGAAAACGTAGTAATAACCAGGAGACTCCTTAATCTGGTTACCTAAGACGTTTGGATCATTCAAGGAGGAGCCAGGATCAATACCAAAGAAAACTTTGATGCCTCTATCTACTGCAACTTGAAAATCATTAGAAGTTCTGACCAAACCAAAATCTTGCCTTGCCTTCTGGGCGCTTAAACCTGAGGCTGTACTATTTTTATTGGAGAAACTTCCGAGTGTGTATGGCGCTCCTACAGGATCTGGGTCTGCATTGCTTGTACCCTGGAGGACACTTATCACGTCTTGATTTTGTGCAGTCAAAGCAACAGTAGCTGCAATTTGCGATAGAGCAAGTCTTACAAGATTTTCAGGGTCTAAACTATCAAAGAACAAATCCGGGCTGCTCATGTTTCCGAACGTCTCTTGAGCGCCTGACTCATTGAAAGCGCCTGCAGATCCCTTTCCAAAACTCGGAACCGCTTGTGAGTTTTTAGCTCTAAAATCATCGAAAGATTTTTTAACAAACTCTTCAGAAGAGATTTCAGTCAAGTTGGCATCAGGTATCTGTCCCGTGCTTTGAAGGGCATTAGCCATTAGGTCAACAGCCACTTGTGTCATCTTCTCAAGAGTTACTGCTGTTTTTGATCCATCGTAAGCGCCTAAATCTTCTTGAAAGACTGTGTATTCTTGTCTGTCTATTTCAGCACCATCTGAACCGTGAAAGACATCAGGCGCATTGTTCGCACCAAGCACCGAGAATCTGTTTTGAGATAGGACACTGTTTTGGATCCTGTTTGACACAGCGTCGTCTGTGCTTCTACCTTCTCCATACGTGGGTGTATCAAAGGCATTGATGCTTCTCTGGTGAGGTACATCTCTTTGCCCTTGAGTTTGCTCGTTTATTCTTGCATACGCGTCAGAAACAGTCAGCCCAGAATCAATTCTCTTTCCAGGTGAACCTTTGCCAAGCAGGTCACCTAGTTTCATTGCTGGGTTTTGCGTTGAGTTATCAGGGAAGTTTAATCTTCCTCTATCAGGTGCAAAAGCGTTCCTGGACTCTAAGTTTTGAGTATCGTCAGGAGAGTTCATGTTGAGACGTCGAGAATTGCTTAGAACTCTATTTCTTGCCCCTGCAATACTGACTGGTTGTACACCGTCTACAGTGGGTTGTGTCTCGTAAGGCAGATCATCCCCTTGCTCTTGGCTTGGGTCGGGCACAGAATTATAATCAAAGGTTGGAGGTGGGAACGGTCTATCTAGACCATCTCCTTCTTTATCGATCGGAACGATAACTTTCTTTATATCTTCATCAGCCATCTAATCTACCTATTTGTTTTCATCGCTTTTCTTTTGAATTTCGGACATTATCTTTTGCAGAAACGACGTGTAAGACTTTACTTGATTCTCAATCACCGCCCTCTGTTTTGGATCTTTTACATTACTTATCACAGACTTATAAAGATCATTGTTTTTTACAATATCAAAAGCTTTATTATCTTGATTTGCCATTTTATAATCCGCTATGGAGAGTTAAGGGTTGACGGGGCTAGACCTGGTGAAAGAGCGCGAAGCTGATCAATGTTCCCGCCAAGCGTAATACCGTTAGGAAGTTTAGTTTGTGCTAATCCTGTTCCTAATTCAACTTCATTTAACTCCAAAGACATAGGAATTGTAAGAGTAATTTCTTGCGGTGTTGCTTGTGCTTGTTGCTGAGTGTCAACTTCTCGTCTTTGTTGCGCTGCAGGTGAAACTATAGTTGCTTGAGCTGGAGGTTCGACTGCTGAAGCTTTTGGAACTATTGTGCCTTCTGACACAAAGTTTGCACCTTTTTTGACTGCATCTTCAGCGAGGTCAATCCCTTTGTTTAAGATGCCAAATATTGCATTATTAAGGCGTGCTTGAGTATTTCGAATAGCCTTGATCGCTTCTGTGCTTACTTCACCTGTTTGTGTCTCTATTCCGGAGAAAGCATCGTTTGCTAAATCTGGAATCTTGCTCAATCTTGAGAACGACTGCGCGATCTGATCTCTATTCTGCCTGCTCAGCACAGCATTTTGCACTGCGTTCGTAAACTGCTGCCCTATTCCTTCGAGCTGCCTTGTTGTGAGGACCGCAACTTCTTGAAGGTATTTTTCAGATGCCTCAGGAATCTTTAGACTAATTTGTTCAAAAGATCTTTCAAGAGCAGCTATGTCTAATCCGGCTGCGGCCTCACGGATTCCAGCACCTCTTTCTTGTGCTGCGCCACCGGGGGCGAGAGCCGGAAGCAAGGCAGAGGGATCAATACCGACGTTGGCTAACAAAGTTCTTGTTCGCCTATTCATTTGAGTGATATCTTGACCTGCTTCTAAGAAAGCATCCCTGATCATTGTTAAGCGCTCAGTTGGATCTTCTGTTTCAAATAGCTGGAACGCGTCGATATTGACACCTAGCGCTTGTGATAGCGTAGCGACAGAATCTGCTGCAGTATCAAAATCATCAAACTTTGTAGCAAGTCCTGTTAACTTATCTAGTTCAACACCCAGAGACATAGCCCTTGCTGCAATCTTACCAAGCTCAGCAGTGCTTACGTTTCCAAATGTTTGGAAGTCAGCTCGCATTGCCGCAAGGTTAGCACCAAGCTGTTTTCGATCTAATCCTGTTGCATCAGCCAAAGCCTTTGCAGTTCTCTCAACCTTCATCAGCTCTCTTGGGACAGATGTCCCAAAGCCGGTGGCTCTTTTACCGAGCGCTGCAAGATCTTCAGAACTGAGATTTAAAGCATTTTTAAATGTTGCAAGCTGCCTGAGTGAAAGCTTATTTACTTCTTCGCCCATAATAAAAAGAACAGGCAAAAGACTTTTCAGAGACTCAGCAAAATCTTTTCTTACTTCCTTTGTTCCCTCTAGGCCGCCCTTAAAAAATCTAAGGGAGTTGGTATTGACATCTAAGCTTCTTCCGAGCTTATCAGCCATTGCAGCAGTTTCATCAGCAGATCTTGCGAGATCACCTATAAGAGATCGTGATGCTCCATCAACCATTCTTTTGGTTTCACCAAAGAGCGTGCCAAATTCCTCTTGAGTAGCCTGCAGCGTAGGAAGGACACCCTTGTCATACATTGCCTGAAAGGCATCTGCAAAACCTGAAGCTGCTCCTATGCCAAGAGACTTAAAAACTTCATTAAAATTAGACCCTTTAAAAGCCACTTTATCTAATTCGCTGCCTATCTTGACTAAGCCGCCTGCTAAGCCTCCGGCTATAGCAGCTTTTGCTGCAGTTTCGAGAGCGCTTGTCATGTCATTAGTAGACATCGCAGCGGAAGCAGCTGATTTTCCGTAACTCTTAGCTGCGTCACCTGCTTGCTTAATTATAGCCTTAGCAGTGTTGACCCTTTGTTGTTGGGCAGTTGATAGACCGCCAGTTCCTTCTGCTTCGATCTGAGAAACGAGATCTCTTAGTTTTCTTAATCTTTCTGTTGTGACAGCAATGGCATCAGAAGCACCTTGCCCTGATAGTTCTTCTAACTTTTCAATAAGATTATTAAGATCTGCCATGCTCTACACCAGTTTGGGGAATTTGCTTATCAGCATTTATTAAATATACAGTTACGTAAATCTTCGAATCCTAGAAGGACTTTCTGTTCTAGAGTTCCCCATCATCGCTCTAGATGTTGGATCGTTTTGGTGTGCAGCTCTGGTCTGG